>CERO01003136.1_pt1 | contig 113675 bp, 106 predicted proteins | sample 530851 | NCBI WGS metagenome assembly CERO01 (sample SAMEA2621033, study PRJEB7988) | marine metagenome | biome: marine biome (ENVO:00000447); feature: surface water layer (ENVO:00002042); material: "saline water (ENVO:00002010), including plankton (ENVO:xxxxxxxx)" | depth 5 m
TCGGGTTCGGGTTCGGGCTCAGGCTCGGGTTCGGGCTCTGGTTCGGGCTCTGAATTTATCACCCAGGTGTCGGGGTCGTAGCCGCGCTCGGCCAGCTCCGCGGCGGAGGCCGGCATATTACGTGGCCGTGGCTCCCAGTCCCGGTCGACCAGTGAGGCAGGCACGAGGTCGTCGTCCCGGTCGACATAGCTGCCGCCGGCTGCGAACTGTGACCACTTGTTGCCTCTTTGTGCCACCCACCATCCTTAAACACGGAATCCTGCGGATAAGGAGACACCATCCCGTGAGCCGGCGCAATGCTCCGTCCGGGGTATCGAGGTGGCGGTGCCCCGTTACCGAGGCACTGCTGTCGACCTTAGAAGAACTTGCGCAGCGTGATACCCACGGTACGAGGCTGGTTGTTGCGGAAAGCGAGACGTGCGCGACCGCCACGCTCGCGATCAAAAGAGAGCTCGGCATTTTCATCGGTGACGTTATTTACATACACCACCGCTTCAAACGTGCTCCAGATGATACCCGCACTCAGGTTCAGCTGCTCGTAAGCATCCAGTTCAAGGTCCACCGCGGTAACCTCGTTGCCCGTCGCACCGCCGAAAGGCAGGCCGGAAACGAAGTTACCTGCCCCTTCAACCTGGTCGCTGGGTTGGGTGAAGCGATCACCGACATGCTGCAGCACGGCGGATACGTACATCTCATCGGAACCGAAGGCATCAACCGGGAAGGTATAGGTGGCAGAGGCGGAAACCTGGAATTCAGGCACCGAAGCCAACCTGTTGCCGTCCTCCACACCGCCCAGCACATTGCCTTCGCTGTCGACCACAGTGGAATCGAATTCGGCCTCCAGCATGCTACCGGACAGCGTCAGCATCAGCAGCTCCGATGGGTAGGCCACCAGCTCCCATTCGACACCCAGGGTGTGCGCCTCGGGCACGTTGAAGCTGATCCGCGACGAACAGGAACCGGCGTCCAGGGTTACCTGCAAGTCCTCGATGTCGGTATAGAAGATGGCCGCATTGAAGCGCACCCGTTCGAACTCGCTCTTGAAGCCCAACTCGTAGTTCCAGAGTGTTTCATCTTCATAGGACTGAAAGTTGCCGAAGGTTTGCAGGTCACCCGCATCGCACAGCGGTACGTTCAACGGGTCATTGACGCCACCGAGGCGAAAACCCTGCGAGGCCTGGGCGTTAACGGTCATATCGTCGCTGACATCGTAGCTGACCAGCAGGCGAGGATTGAAGCCATCAGATGATGTGGAGTCCACCTGGTCGTCACCGTTGGAGAACAGCCCGCCCGTGGTGAAACGACGCTCCTCCTCAAAATCGTAGTAGCGCCCGCCCAGCGTGACGTTCAAGCGCTCGGTGACATCGTAGCTGACCTCACCAAACAGCGCGGTTTGCTCAATATCATAGGGCAAATCGGAATTGTAGGGTGAATCCGGCCCATAGCCGTTGCTGACAGCCTCCGCTGTGCCCGCGCCCAGCACCTGGTCGGTCACCACGTCGTACCCCGGCGTCGGCAGGCGCTGCGCATAGGTACGCTCGACGTCGGAGTAGAAACCGCCGAACACCCAATTGAAGGCGCCATCGCTATTAGACGCGAAACGCAATTCGTGAGTCGTTTGCTGCAAATCGGTGGTATCGCGCAGATTCGAGGGCAGCAGCACCGCCGACTCGGGAAACCCGAGATCAACCGACACCGAGCCAGAGAGCGCACTGGCATCACGGCTGGCGAGAATCTCGCGATCAACGTAGCTACCGGCATAGGTCACGTCGACCGCGTCCAGGCTCCAGTTGACCACCAGATCAGCGATCATCGTCTCGTCTTCGAACGCCTCATCGAGACGGAGGTACTGCTGACGCTCGGCGAGTTGCACGGGTGGACGGGTCGTGGTGTAAGGGTTGGCAAACAGGTTGTACACGTCTTCGCGGTTGAAACCGTCGGTTTCAATTTTCTGGAAAACCACGCGTGGTGTGATGGTGAGGTTGTCTGTAGGCTGCACGGCAAGCGCTATACGCCCACCGTATCGACCGCCGCTGTTAACGTCTTCGCTGATGCCTCCGCCTTCACGCAGGGCATCTACCCAGCCGCCATACTCTGTGCCATAGCCAACGACGCGCAAAGCGGCGCGATCATTCATGGGGATATTGATCATGCCTTTGAAGTGGCCACCCATATCACCGTCTTCTATGGTATTCAGGTTGGCTTCAACAGACCCTTCAAGGGTTTCAAAATCAGGCTGGTTGGTGATGAAACGAATGGTCCCACCCACAGAGCCCGAACCGAACAGGGTGCCCTGTGGGCCGCGCAGGGTCTCGACACGGTTCAAGTCGTACAGATCGAGATCGGGCGTGAACAGCGACAGCGAGATTACGGTCTCGTCGAGGTAAACCCCCACCTGCTCCTTGACCCCCGGCTGGTCGCGAACCACCTGGCCTGCCGATACGCCGCGAATGGACACCTGGCTCTGGCCCGGGCCGAGGTTCTGGATTGCCAAACCCGCCACATTGCGCGAAAGATCCTCCAGCGTGGTTGCACCCAGCCGGCGGATGTCAGCCTCAGACTGGGCGTTAATGGAAAACGGGAGGTCCTGCGCGGAAACCTCGCGTTTGGTCGCTGTCACCACCACTTCCTCCAGCTGAGCGAACGCGGTTACGGGCAGTACAGCGACGATAGCGGCGGCGAGCAGTGATTTGCGGAAAGGGGTCATGGCAAGCGTCCTTCTGTTTTTATGGGTATGCCAAGAGTCTAGCTGCTTACCCCGAAAGTTGAAGCAAACAGGAATGTTACAATTTCACCGAATCTACCTTGAGGTTCACCGCCTCCGCGCAAGCTGTTTCACTCCTGTGGCCGCGAACGACCGATCAGCTCGGGAATTGGCACATCGCGGCGCCCCTCCTTCGCAAGATCATCGGCAATCGACTGCAACGAGGGGCCGGGCTGTGGCATCACGCCCTCGGGGCGCAGCGGTTCACCACACTCACTGCAGGCCAGCAACGGCCGAGTGACCTTACCGCAACTGCGGTGCACGTACTGCAGGGGAACGCCCTCCTCCCCTGTCATCCAGTCGTCGCCCCAGCGGGCGAGGCTCATGAGAACCGGATACAGGCCCAAGCCCTTGCGCGTGAGTCGGTACTCATGGCGCAGGGGCCGCTCGTTGTAGGGCACCTTCACAAGCACCCCCTGTTCCACCAGTTTGCTGAGGCGCTCGGAGAGCCGATGCCGCGTGATGCCGAGGTTGTGCTGAAACTGCTCGAAGCGCCGCGTACCCAGAAAGGCATCGCGCAGGATAAGCAGTGTCCAGCGCTCACCCACCACCGACAGCGCGCGCGCCACGGAGCACAACTGCTGATCAATATCCGTCCACCGCATCGCCCTTTCCCCCTGCATGCCCTGCAGTTATGATCCCACTCATTGCGGTGAGCATAAACGACCACCCCGCTCACGCCAATGAGGAGACACCATGACTCGAGGTATCGGCGGCTCTGACGCCGCCACTGAACTCGCGCAGCTGCAGGATATGAGCGCCGGCGCAGAACCCATCGGCGACGCGGAGTTTGCGGCGCGGCTGCAGCGGGCGCAACAGCTGATGCAGGCTGCCGGGCTGGATGCGCTGTACCTGAACGCAGGCACCAACCTGCTGTATTTCACCGGTACGCGCTGGTCGCCCAGCGAGCGCATGGTGGGGGCCTTGATTCCGGCGCAGGGCGAGCCACGGTATATCGCGCCCGCCTTTGAGCTGGGCACGCTGCAGGGCTTTCTGCGGGTGGCGGGCGAGGTGCACTGCTGGGAAGAGCACGAAAGCCCTTACCGGCTCTGTGCACAGCTGCTGAAAGACATGCACGTCACGACGCTGGGCGTGGACGAATCCGCACCGTTCTTCATCGTCGATGGCCTGCAACAGGCTGCACCGCAGTGCCGCGTGCAAAGTGCCACGCCGATTACCGCCGGCTGTCGCATGCAGAAGTCAGCGGCGGAGCTGGCCCTGATGCAGCGCGCCAAGGATATGACACTGGAGGTACACCGCGCGGTAGCACGCATTTTGCGCCCGGGTATTACCACCGGCGAGGTGACCGCGTTCATCCACGAGGCACACAAGCGTGTCGGGGCACCCGCCGGTTCATATTTCTGCATTGTGCTGTTTGGTCCGGACAGCGCGTTCCCGCACGGTGTTGCACAGCCCAAGGCACTGGACGAGGGTGATATGGTGTTGATCGACACCGGCTGCCAGCTGCACGGCTATATTTCCGATATCACGCGCAGCTACGTGCTGGGTGAACCCAGCGCGCAACAGCGTGAGATCTGGAACCTGGAAAAAGCCGCGCAACAGGCGGCCTTCGAGGCGGCGCAGATTGGTGCCAGTTGCGGCAGTGTGGATGACGCCGCACGCGCTGTGCTGGCCGCAGGTGGCCTGAGCCCGGACTACCAGCTACCCGGCCTGCCGCACCGTACCGGCCACGGCATCGGCCTGGACATTCACGAGTGGCCCTACCTGGTGCGCGACAACAGCACGCCGCTGGCGCCCGGCATGTGCTTCAGCAATGAACCGATGATCTGTGTGCCGGGTGCGTTTGGCGTGCGCCTTGAAGACCACTTCTACATGACGGAAAACGGGCCGCGCTGGTTTACCCAGCCGGCCCGTTCCGTGGACGACCCCTTCGGGTCGTGAGTGTGTTCGGCCTTACGCTCAGCCGAACTGATTCATGGTGTTGTCTTTGCCGCCTGCCTTGAGCGCGGCTTCACCGGCAAAATACTCCTTGTGGTCGTCACCCATGTTGGAGCCGGCCATGTCCTGGTGCTTGACGCAGGCGATGCCCTGGCGGATCTCCTTGCGCTGTACACCCTCCACGTAGGCCAGCATGCCCTCTTCGCCGAAGTAGCCCTTGGCCAGGTTGTCGGTAGACAGCGCCGCCGTGTGATAGGTGGGCAGCGTGATGAGGTGGTGGAAAATCCCCGCTTCACGCGCCGCGTCCGCCTGGAAGGTCTGGATGCGGCGATCCGCTTCCTGGCCCAGGTCCGTGGCGTCGTATTCGGCGCTCATCAGTTTATCGCGCTGGTAAGCCGACACATCCTTGCCCTCGGTAGTCCAGGCATCGAACACTTGCTGGCGGAAGTTCAGCGTCCAGTTGAAGGACGGTGAGTTGTTGTACACCAGCTTGGCGTTGGGGATGACCTTGCGGATCTCGTCCACCATGGCACCGATCTGGCCCACGTGCGGCTTTTCCGTCTCGATCCAGAGCAGGTCGGCGCCACTCTGCAGGCTGGTGATGCAGTCGAGTATGCAGCGTGCCTCGCCAGTGCCGTCCTTGAAACGGTAGAGGCCATTGGGCAGGCGCACCGGACGCACCAGCTTGCCGTCCTGCTTGATGATGACGTCGCCTTCACGCACGTCTTCGGCACTCTCGACAACGTCCGTTTGCAGGAAGGCGTTGTACTTGTGTGCGAGGTCGCCCGGGTCGCGAGACACAGGGATTTTCTGCGTGAGGCCAGCACCCAGTGAGTCGGTGCGAGCCACGATGACACCGTCGTCGACACCCAGTTCGAGGAAGGCGTAACGCACGGCGTTGATCTTGGCGAGGAAGTCTTCGTGGGGCACCGTCACCTTGCCGTCCTGGTGTCCACACTGCTTGGCATCGGACACCTGGTTTTCGATCTGGATGGCACAAGCGCCCGCCTCAATCATCCGCTTGGCCAGCAGGTAGGTGGCCTCTTCGTTACCGAAGCCCGCGTCGATGTCGGCGATGATCGGTACCACGTGTGTTTCGTAGTTGTCGATGTCCTGTACCAGTGCCTTTTCCCGTACCTCGTCACCGGCGGCACGCGCCGCGTCGAGGTCGTGGTAGAGGTGACCGAGCTCGCGCGCATCTGCCTGGCGCAGGAAGGTGTAGAGCTCTTCAATCAGCGCCGGCACAGACGTCTTCTCGTGCATGGACTGGTCGGGCAGCGGACCGAACTCACTGCGCAGCGCGGCAATCATCCAGCCGGACAGGTACAGGTAGCGCTTGTTGGTCGTGCCGTGGTGCTTCTTGATGGCAATCAGCTTCTGCTGACCGATAAAGCCATGCCAGCAACCCAGCGATTGCGTGTACTGACTGCTGTCAGCATCGTATTCGGCCATGTCGCGACGCATGATGCCCGCCGTGTAGCGCGCGATGTCCAGGCCGGTGCGGAAGCGGTTCTGGTGCTTCATGCGGGCGGCGTATTCGGGGTGAATATTGTCCCAGGTGCCACCCTGCGCAGCGCGCAGTGCAGCAAAGGATTCAACGTCTTTCAGGTAGTCTGACATGGCTGGCCTCTGTCTTGCGAAGTGGGTATGCAGCGCATCTTAGCCATCAGCCGCCCATAATTGAAATAAATAGAAAGTATTTTTATTATTCACCTCATGAATTTTCTTTACACCATGATTACAGCTCCCAGCGGTTGCGACGCAGCCAGACACAGGCCCACAGCAACAGGCCGGTAACCAGCAGGCCGGCAACCACGGCGAGCAACCCGCCATCCTGCCAGGGCAACATTCGCAGGAAATACCCGCCACTACCACCCTCGGGCGCCAGCGCGGGCACGCGCGCCCAGACCGTTTCGACAAAGAACTGCGAGCCCAGCAGGACCGCCTCGAGCAAGGCCAGTACTACCAGAGGGGTTGCGGCGAGCAGTGCGGGCGAACGGCGCGCCCCGGCGGAGGCCAGCATGATCCAGGCATAGAGCGGCAGCACCCAGAGCGCGCTGGCCAGCCAGCCGAGCACCTGATCCAGCAACAGACGCCCAATCTGCACGTTCGCCAGTACCACGCCCAGCGCATCCACCTGCACCCGTGAGGAGAGTACCAGCGCGACCAGCAACATGGCCCACTGCGTCAGCACGGAGGCCACAATGAACAGCGCAGGCGCCACCAGCAATGCCACCGAAAGCTTGGCCAGCACCTCGTCCCAGGCCGATACCGGCATGGATTTCCAGAACAGGATGCTGCGGTCTTTGCGATCGACAAACAGGCAGCCCTGCAGATAGTTCACAGTGACCAGCAGCAGCACCAGCAGCATGATGGCGTGAATACCGTAGAGCAGTGGGTGGAGGCTGGCTATCGGGTCGGACGGCGGGTCTGGCGCGTCACTGGCCGCATCAACGGGGGTGGCGGGGTTGAAGCGCCAGTCGGAGGAAAACTGCCAGAAGTGCTCGTCCGCCAGCTCCGGTGCCGGCGCGACTTGATAGTCGCGGCGCAGTGGTTCAGCGACAGAGGGGTTGGCCTCTGTGCTCTGCGTGGTGATTTCCGTTACCCGATTGCCATTTTCGTCGATAGACACCTGCACATTCAGGTTCAAGCCGTCGGTATCCGGCGTTTGGGTGATCGCATCGAGCACAACCTCGCCGAGATAACTGAATTGATTGGCGACAAACAGCCCTGCCAACATCAACAGCGAGAGCAGTGCCGCAGTCGCCAGCGGCGTCCAGACCAGTGAAACCCGGTATTCGCGCAGTTCGCGCTGCACCAGTGAGAACCAGCGTTGGCTTTTGCTATCACTCATGCCCATTGTCCTCAGCCACCTTCGCCACAAACAGATCCGCCAGCGCCGGCGTGCGCAAATCACCCAGCGGCGCCAGCAACTCCCTGTTCACATCCTCATAAATGAGCGCCTTGCCTCCGAGCAAAGGCCGCTGGCCGAGATGCGGGATACCTGCCGCCCGGGTAGCGGCCTCGCCGACTGCACGCAATTCCACATAGCGCTCTTCCAATGCGAGCATGGAGTCGCAGAGCAAACCGCGCCCACGGTTCATGAACATGACGTGGGTAAGAATATTCTCCACCTCCTCCACCTGATGGGTGGAGATGATGATGGTGCGCTCCTCGTCGAAGTAATCGTTCAGCAGCTGTTCAAAAAACTGTTTGCGAAAAAGGATATCCAGGCCCAGCGTGGGCTCATCGAGAATCAACAACCGTGCATCAATGGCCATGACCAGCGCCAGGTGCAGCTGCACGGTCATGCCCTTGGAGAGTTCACCGATACGCCGCCGCAGACCGACCTCTGTGCCTGCCAGCAGGTGTACCGCATGCGCACGATTGAAGCGAGGGTGAACACCGGCGGTGTAATCCAGCAATTCACCCACCCGCATCCAGCGCGGCAGGACCGCGGTATCGGCGATAAAACAGGCGTCCTGCATCAGCCTCGCGTGATCTCGCCGCGGGTCCACCCCCAGCACCGTCAGCTCGCCCTCGCAGCGGGTGAGCCCCAACAGCGAGCGCAGCAGTGTTGTTTTCCCTGCCCCATTGGGCCCGATCAATCCCAGCACCGAACCCGCCTCCAACTTCAGGTCGACCCCGGCGAGCGCCTGCTGCTGGCCGAACCGGCGCTGCAGCCCCCGGGCCTCTACAACACTCCTCATTTCCCCTCTCCTTCTTGCAGCAGGCGCGTGGCCACCTGCTGAATATCCAATCCCAGGTTGCGCACCCGCTCGACAAATGCCGGCAACTCCCTGGCGAAAAAGCGTGCCTGCTCATCGGCGGTCAGTGCCGCCCGGGCGCCAACGGTCACATACATCCCCAGCCCACGGCGCTTCTCCAGCAGGCCCGTTTCCACGAGTTCCTGGTAGGCCTTGCCAACCGTGAGGTGATTGATGCGATAGTCGCTCGCCACCTGTCGCACGGACGGCACGGCCTCGCCCTCTACGAACGAGCCGTCCAGAATTCGCTCCACAACAAGGTCGCGCAGTTGTCGGTAGATGGGCTGCTCATCGTGCCACTGCACTGGCTCAATCCTGCTGCAGTTGGCCGGAGCCAATCACGTTCTGGTCAATGTCAGGCTCACCGGCATAGGTGATGCCGCCGCTGCCCATGATGGTGGCCTGCAGCCGTACGCTGGGCCCCAGCCGCACGCTGCCCGACCCGACCACGGTGACTTTCGCCTCGTCCATCACCAACGCGGCGAAATTCACATCGCCAGAGCCTACCACGGTGACGGCGACCGCCGCGCTGCGCCCCGCATCGGCTACCGCGATATCGCCCGCGCCATTGAGAACCGCCTGCAATGATTCGGCTTGCAGTGGCCCCAGTTGAATGTCGCCGGCACCGGACAAACGCAGATGCAGCTCCTGCACTGAGAGCTCAGCGACCTGCACGTCGCCCGCACCACGCATGTCAATCCGCGCCGTGTCAGCGTGCAGGGCAAAAAGATGCGCGTCCCCGCTGCCATTCACACGCAACGAAAAGTTGGCAACCTCCAACGCGCGCACAAAGACATCGCCGGACCCGCTGATCAGCAGTGAATCCAGTGTTGGCAGGGTCAATTTGAAGGCGACACCACCCACGGTCTTCCCGCTGCCGGCCCCTGCCCCCAGAACCAGTGTTTGACCGCGCACGTGAAAAGGCTCCGGATTCAGGCTGGCAGGCGCACCCCGCAACAGCAGCTCAGCCGTGTCGCCCTGACTGATCTCCACGTCGACCGCGCCCTGCACTTCCACGCTACGAACATCGAACCCGGTGACCCGCAACACGTCCGGGTCCTGCCCGGCACTGACCAGCGTCGGCACAACCAGCAGCAAGCAGAAGCTGAACACGGCGCTTTGCCTGCGCAGAGCGGTCAACGCGTGCAGCCGGGGGTAGCGAACAGGAGTCAGGGTGAACATGGCTTTCGCCTCAATGCTATAGTGTTATACACAACTATAACACCAAATCTGAAATGCGCAAGCCTGCCCGAACCCGCGTTCAGCCCGGATCGAGCCCCTGCTGCATGTTACCGGCGATTGCTGCCGCCACGCGCTTGGCGCGCTGCGCCCGGGGCCCTGCATAACCCGCATCCACCGTGGCAATAAATAGCGCCAGCCAGCGCTGGAAGTCATCGGCCTGTAGCGATTGCCTGGCGTGCAGGCGGCGGTGAATGGCCATGGTGTGGCGGCGGTAGCGCTGCTCGCCGAGCAGCAGCTTGCACCAGTAGTCCTTGATGTGCGGCAAGTGCACGTCGAGGTCAATCTGCGCCACGTCGAGGAAAATGGGGGCAAGCCGGGGGTCGGCAAGCACCCGGGCATAGAACTGGTCGACAAACCCTTCTATGGTCGCACGGTTGTCCAGATCCGGTTTACCCATGGCATCCGCGTCAGCGTTTTTTCTTCTTCTCGTTCTTTTTCACGTGGGCCATCAGGCGCCGCTTGCGCTGTACCTGACGCTGCGTGAGCTGGTTGCGCTTGTCCGCAAACGGGTTGTCGCCGGTGCGAAATTCTATGCGCACGGGTGTGCCGCTCAGCTTGAGCTCGCGACGAAACACCTTTTCCAGGTAGCGCTGATAGCTGTTGGGCACACTACCAGTCTGGTTGCCATGTATCACGATGAGGGGAGGATTCTGCCCACCCGGGTGGGCGTAGCGCAGCTTGATGCGACGTCCGTTCACCATCGGTGGCGCATGGTCGAACACGGCCCCTTCAAGAATGCGTGTCAGCTGATTGGTGTTCAGCTTGCGCGTGGCCGAGCTGTGCGCACCGAGGATGGACTTGTACAGGTGCCCCACGCCGGTGCCGTGTAACGCAGAAATGAAATGGGTATCGGCGTAGTCGGCAAATATCAGCCGCCGGCTGAGCTCATTGCGGATCCAGTCCCGTTGGTGGGTTTCGATACCGTCCCACTTGTTCACCGTCAACACCAGGCCGCGGCCTGCCTCGATACAGTGACCGAGCAGATGCAGGTCCTGATCGACAATGCCCTCGTGGGCATCCATGACCAGCAACACCACGTGCGCGTCATCAATGGCCTTGAGGGTTTTGACGATGGAGAACTTCTCTACCGTCTCACGCACATTCTTGCGCCGCCGCACGCCCGCCGTATCAATAAGCGTGTAGCGCTGGCCATCACGCTCGTAATCAATATACACGCTGTCGCGGGTGGTACCCGGCTGGTCGTAAACGACCACGCGCTCTTCCCCCAGCAACCGATTGACCAGTGTCGACTTGCCTACGTTGGGCCGCCCGACAATGGCGACACGAATGCTGTCGCGACGATCCACCTCGGCCGCGTCTTCTTCAACATCCTCCGGGAACGTGGCGAGCACGTCATCAATCATCTGACGCACACCGCGGCCATGGGACGCCGCAATGCCATGCAGTTGCTCTACACCCAGGGCGTAGAAGTCACCCAGCACAACGTCCTCATTGAGACCGTCGATCTTGTTGACGATAACGTGGAAGGCCTTGTTGCGCTGGCGCAGGTGGCGGGCCAACGCCTGGTCCGCCGGGTTGAGGCCCTCCCGGGCATCAACCAGGAACAGCACCGCGTCGGCTTCCTCAATGGCGAGCAGGGACTGCCCGGCCATTTGCGCCTCGATGCCCATTTCGTCGCCGCTGATACCCCCGGTGTCGATGACCATGAAGGGCCGCGAACCAATGCGTGCCTCACCGTATTTGCGATCCCGTGTGAGCCCGGCAAGGTCGGCGACCAGCGCATCGCGGCTGCGGGTGAGCTGGTTGAACAGAGTCGACTTGCCCACATTGGGACGGCCGACCAGGGCGATTACGGGAATCATCGTGGTTACCTGGAGGTGGAGCTGAGTTCGTAGGCTTGCAGATCGCCGCTGTTGCCGAACACGTAGAGCACGTTGCCGTCACTCAGCATGTCGGCGCGCACGCCATCGCTGTCAGGCCGGAAGCGACCCACAAAACTGCCATCGACCTGAGACAAAAGATGCACGTAGCCTTCGAAGTCCGCCACTGCCAGGTAACTGCTCACCGGCACTGGCCGGCCGAGTCCGCGCCAGCCCAGCGCATCCTGGGTCCAGCGCTGGCCCTGGCCGGTGCGCAGGAAGGCTATGACCGTGCCGTCTTCATCCGAGGCGTAGACATTACCAAACCCCTGTGAAACACCGGACACCGAGGAAACCGGGCGCTCCCAGAGCTTGCGCCCGGTGTTGATGTCGATGGACACCACAAAGCCCTGGTAACTGGAAGCAAACAGCTCGTTGCCGAGCAGCGCCATGCTACCGTCCACATCGACAATACGTTCGATCTCCGAACGGCCCTGCGGAATGGCCACCCGGGCCTCCCACTCCACCGCACCGGTCGCCGCCTCGAAGCCGACTACGCGACCATTGGAGAAGCCGGCGATAACGCGGTTGCCCTGCAGAATGGGCGTGCTGGTGCCGCGAATGGTCAGCACCGGCATATTGCTGTCATACGTCCACAGCCGCTCACCGGTGGTGAAGTCCAGGCCGTGCAACTTGCCGTCGTAAGTCTGCGCAACCACCACCTTGCCGTTGCCCTGCGGTGGGGCCAGCACTTCGCCGGTCACCGCTGCGCGCCAGACCAGATCACCGTTGCTGGCGTCGAGACGAATGACAAAGCCATCGCTGGCCCCGAGGAAAATACTGTTTTCATACAGGCCCACGCCACCGGAAATCGGCAGCTCCAGGTCCGCATCCCACACGCGCCGGCCATTGGTAACGTCCAGAGCGTTCACTTCGCCATCGGCAGATGCCGCATAAATGCGCCCGTCACCGATTACCGGCTCGATTCGGTACAAGCCGTCGCCCTGCCCATCACCCACGCCGGTGGACCAGAGCCGTTTGGCTTTTACCGTTTGTTCAAATTTTTCCAGCTCCACGGGCTGGCGCGGATCTTCGTCATCGTCGATCTCGAACCAGCCTTTGATAGTGCTGCAGCCTCCCAGCGTGAGTACGCACAGCAGCAGGACACTCCAGCGTGTTACGACAACCCTCATGCCTCATCCCCTGCCGTAGCGGCGGCCAGGCTTTGCAGCTTGGCGGCCAGGGTTTCCAGGTTGAGCTGCGCGGGATAGGTCTGCACCAACGCCTGCGCTTCGCGGTAGGCGGCGAGCGCTTCTTCCGCACGCCCGGCCCCGGCAAGCACATCGCCCCGCGCCATAGCCGCAGCGGCCTGATACTTGCCCATTGCTTCCGGCGCCAGCAGTGCCAGCGCCTGCTCCACATTGCCCTGCGCCGCAACCACCCGGGCCAGGCGCAATTGTGCGACCAGCGCGGTTTCACTGCCACCGTCAGCTTTGCCCAACACCCAGCGCAAATCCGCTTCTGCAGCCTCAAGGTCTCCGGCGATTACCGCGACGCGCGCCTGGTGCAGCGCCGCAAACTGGGCATAGCTGGTGCCGGCGAAGTCCCTGCGCAGCTGCGTGGCCAGCTGCGCTACCGGTGCGGCCGTTGCCGCACCCTCCTGCGCCAGCGCGGCAGCCTCCAGCATTTGCTGATACAGGTCCGATGCACTCGCCGTACGCTGCGCGTCGTAACGCTGCCAGCCCTGCCAGGCGAAGGTCCCCGCCAGCACCAGCACAATGGCGACCAGGGTGGAGCGGCCATTCTCGTCCCACCAGCGCCGCAGTGCTTCTACCTGTTCTTCTTCTGTACGATATTGTTCCACGATCTAGCTTCCTTCGGTTGTGGTGTCGGGGGTACGACTGCGCAAGAGGAAGGCGGGCACATCTGCCAGGGGCAGCGTCGCCTGCTCTTCGCCCTGCTCGCGCAGCGGCTTGACGGTGACCGTGGCAGCGGCCACTTCATCGTCGCCCCAGATCAGCGCCCAGCGGGCACCGCTCTTGTCGGCTTTTTTCAGTTGGCTGCGGAAACTGCCACCGCCGGTATGCTGCAGGATGCGCAGCCCGGGCAGCGCGCTGCGCAGGCTCTCGAGTGCAGCAAACGCCGCAATTTCTGCGCGTCCCCCGGAGTTGACGACGTACACGTCGGCCGCAGGCAGGGCTGCCGGTAACACCTCCAGGGCTTCCAGCAGCAGCACCAGACGCTCTTTGCCCATGGCAAAGCCGATGCCGGGGACGGGCTTGCCACCGAGTTGCTGCACCAGGCCATCGTAGCGACCGCCGGCACACACGGTGCCCTGCGCACCCAGCCTGTCAGTCACCCATTCGAACACTGTCTTGTTGTAGTAGTCCAGCCCGCGCACCAGCGAGGGATTGACGACATAGGAGACAGACGCCGCATCCAGAAGTTCGCACACGCGGGCGAAATCCGCCTTCGATTCATCGTCCAGGTAATCCGTCAGTACCGGGGCCTGCTGCAGCAGGGCGCGGGTACCCGGGTGCTTGCTATCCAGAATGCGCAACGGGTTGGTCAGCAGCCTGCGCTGGCTGTCTTCATCCAGATCCGCCTGATGTTCGGACAGATAACTCACCAGCGCCGCGCGAAACGCCTGGCGATCGGCACTGCTGCCGATGGAGTTCAGCTGCAACTCCACGTGCTCATTGATGCCCAGGGCACGCCAGAGGCGCGCGGTCATAAGAATCAGCTCGGCGTCGATGTCCGGCGTGGGCACACCGAACACTTCCGCGCCAATCTGGTGGAACTGTCGCTGGCGCCCTTTTTGCGGGCGCTCGTAACGAAACATGGGGCCGCTGTACCAGAGCCGCTGGACCGTGCCCAACAGGCTGTTCTGGATTGCCGCGCGCACACAGCCGGCAGTGCCTTCGGGCCGCAGGGTAAGGCTTTCACCATTGCGGTCGTCGAAGCTGTACATTTCCTTCTCGACGATGTCCGTCACTTCACCGATAGAGCGGCGAAACAGCGCCGTCTGCTCGACGATGGGCATACGGATTTCACCGTAACCATAGCTCGCCAGCACCTCTGCCACGGTACGCTCAAGATACTGCCAGCGGTCAGTTTCATCCGGGAGAATGTCGTTCATCCCCCGGATAGCTCGAATCGTTGTCACCTGTGCTCCTGCAAATTCATTATTTGGATCGCGCGATCAACTGCGCCTCGTCGGCGGCGCGCTGGGTTTCCAGAGAGGCGGCCCGCTGGCGAATGACCTGCTCCAGATGGTCCACGAAGTCCAGGTTGCTGACCTTGTGATCCGGCTTGCCGTCGACATATATCAGGTTGCTGGGGCTGGCGCCGGTGAGACCTACATCCGCCTCGCGCGCCTCACCCGGCCCGTTGACGATACAGCCGATCACGGCCACATCCATCGGCGTGCGAATGTCTTCCAGGCGCTGCTCCAGCGTATTCATGGTGGCGATGACATCAAAGTTCTGCCGCGAGCAGCTGGGGCAGGCAATGAAATTGATGCCATTGGCGCGCAGCTTGAGGCTCTTCAGGATCTCAAAACCGACCTTGACCTCTTCCACCGGGTCCGCGGCCAGCGACACCCGGATGGTGTCGCCGATGCCGTCCATCAACAGCATGCCCAGGCCCACCGCCGATTTCACGGTGCCACCGCGCAATCCACCGGCCTCGGTGATACCCAGGTGCAGCGGCTGATCGATCTGCTTTGCCAGCAGCCGATAGGCGGCCACCGCCATGAACACCTCCGAGGCCTTAACGCTGACCTTGAAGTCCGGGTAGTTGAAGCGGTCGAGGATGTCCACGTGATGCAACGCGGACTCCACCAGCGCCTCGGCGGTAGGCTCGCCGTACTTGCGCTGCAGTTCCTTGCCCAGTGACCCGGCGTTGACGCCGATACGAATCGGTATGCCCTTGTCGCGGGCGCAGTCGATGACCGCGCGCACTTTTTTGTCGCTGCCGATGTTGCCCGGGTTGATACGCAGGCAATCGACGCCGTACTCCGCAACTTTCAACGCAATCTTGTGATCAAAGTGGATGTCCGCCACCAGCGGAACATCGACCCGGGCGCGGATAGCGCGAAAGGCTTCCGCGGCGTCCATACTCGGCACCGACACGCGCACGATGTCTGCACCGGCATCTTGAATAGCCACAATTTGCGCCACCGTTGCGTCGACGTCGCAGGTTTCCGTGTTGGTCATGCTCTGCACACTGATCGGTGCATCGCCGCCCACCGGCACAGAGCCGACCATGATCTGGCGGCTGACGCGCCGGGTAATGGGAGAAGGCTTGTGCATGGGCTTATCCTCCAGACAGGTGATGGGTGGCGGCGTGACCGACCTGCGTCCACCACAAACCCAGAATCAGCAGCGCCAGCACCGCCAGGCCAATAACAATGCCCACGCCGGTGCGCTGCAGGGGGCGCAGCCGTCGCGGACACTGGCCTGCGGAGCGCGCCACCGCATCGGGGCTGTGCAGATCAAAGCCGGCAAGCACGTCCGTTTCGTTCAGGCCCAACAAGCGCGCGTAGGCGCCGAGATAGCCGCGGGCGAAGGCAGGACGGCGCAGGCGATCGTAGGCATCCCGCTCCAGCAGGCCTACAACCTCCGGCAGCCAGTGCAGGCGATCCGCGACCTCGGCGGGCGTCCAGCCGCGCGCCTGCCGCGCCGCCTGCAACAGTACGCCGGGCGCCGGTACTACAGGGGCTGGCTCGAGCGTTTCCTTACTGCCCACTGTTCAGCGTCCGCTGGTATTCCTGGAATTCGGGAGACTGCGGGTACAGGCTACTCAGGGCGAGGGCGTAGCTGCTTTCGCCGTCCTTGTCGCCGGTGGCACGTGCAAGACGTACGCCCAGCCAGAAGCCGCGTGGGCTTTGTGGCCGAACCGCCGTGCGATAGGTGCCGTAGTAACGTTCCGCGGCGCGATAGTCGCCGTCTTCGTACTTCAGAATCGCCAGCTCCAGTAAGGCAATCGTGTTCACGCGATCCATCGACAGGGCGCGACTGAAGGACTCCTCCGCCTGCAGGCGCTTGCCCAGCTGCAACTGGCACAGGCCGAGGTTCACAAACGCCAGCGGTCGGGCACTGTACAGTGTGTCCTTCACCACATAGTCCAGCTGTTTCTCGGCATCCGCATAGCGCTGCTCGGAAAACAGGAAGGCGGCATAGTTGTTGCGCGCACGAGAAAAGTCGCGCTGCAGGCGAATGGCTTTTTCGAAGCTCTCCTCTGCCAGCTCCTTCTCACCGGTGCTTTGGTAAACCAGCGCAAACGCCTCGTAGACCTCCGCATTGCGGTCATCGATTCTAACCGCCTGGGCAAGGTTGCGCTTGGCATTCTCCCAGTCGCGCTCGCCGATATACTGGCGCGCCAGCGATACCCGGCGTTCCAGCGCGTCTTCCGGGGAAGGCGGATTGGTGTACACGCTGTCTGTGGTGGTGACGCAACCGGTGAGCAGCAATGTAGCCAGCAGCCAGGTGAAGCGCAGCGGACGGGTGGCCCGCCGGGGTAACCTTGTCATCGTGCTTCAACCTCCGCGGCCTGTCCGGCCGCCCGGTAGCGCTCGCTGCGCCGGGTGCGATCCACAACCTGCCCGACCAACTGGCCGCAGGCCGCTGCAATATCATCGCCACGGGTAGTGCGCACCGTAACAATGTACCCAGCATCCACCAACACCTGCCAGAAGCGCGACACCGCGTTACCGCTGGGGCGCTGATAATCCGACTGGGGGAAACTATTGAAGGGAATCAGATTGACCTTGCAGGGGAACTCCGCCAGCAACAGGGCCAATTCGCGCGCATGCTCGAGCTGGTCGTTGACCCCGGCAATCAGGGTGTACTCGACAGTCACCACGCGTTTGCTGTCGGCCTGTGCGTCGATATAGTCGCGCGCGCTGCGCAGCAGCTCTGCTATCGGGTACTTGCGATTGATGGGCACCAGCTGATTGCGCAGCGCATCATTGGGGGCATGCAACGAGATCGCCAGGGACGCCTCGCTGACTTTGGCCAGACGGTCCAGCGCCGGCACCACACCAGAGGTGCTCAGGGTGACGCGCCGCTTGGAGATACCGTAACCGAGGTCCGACATCATCAGGTCCATGGACGCCACCACGTTGTCGAAATTCAGCAGGGGCTCGCCCATACCCATCATCACCACATTGGTGACCACGCGGCGGTTGCCAGCCTGGAATGCATCGTAGGACTTTATGGCCAGCCACACCTGGCCGATGATTTCTGCCGCAGTGAGGTCGCGCTCAAAGCCCTGCTTGCCCGTCGAGCAGAAGCTGCAGTCAAGGCTGCACCCCACCTGCGACGAAACACAGAGCGTGGCGCGGCCCCCTTCGGGAATCAACACGGCTTCTACCAGGCCACCACCGCCCACCCGAATCGCCCATTTACGGGTGCCGTCGGCCGAATCCAGCTGGCTGACAATCTCCGGCGGGCGCACTTCGGCCACCCGTTGCAGCTTTTCGCGCAGCGCCTTGCCCAGGTTGGACATCGCCTCGATGTCAGTGACACCCGCGTGATGCATCCATTTCATCACCTGCTGCGCGCGGAACTTCTTCTCCCCGAGATCAAGGAAGAATTGCTCCAGCTGCGACTGCGTCATGCCCAGCAGGTTGACCCTGCCGGGGGCATCAGACGAGGCGATAACGGTGGCGTTCATGATGAGCCGGCCTGCAACCTGTTCTCAGTCGCGACCGCAGAGGTCGCTGGCGGCGAAGAAATAGGCAATTTCCCGCTCGGCTGATGCCGGGGAGTCAGAACCGTGCACGGCGTTGGCGTCAATGGACTCAGCGAAGTCAGCACGAATGGTGCCCGCGTCCGCATCTTTCGGGTTGGTGGCACCCATCAACTCCCGGTTGCGGGCAATGGCGTTCTCGCCTTCCAGTACCTGCACCATGACCGGGCCGGAGGTCATGAACTCGATCAGCGCGGGGAAGAAAGGACGTTCGCTGTGCTCGGCGTAGAAACCACCGGCAACGGCATCGCTCAGGCGCAGCATTTTTGCCGCAACCACGCGCAGGCCCGCGGACTCGAACCGTGAATAAATCTGCCCAATTACGTTTTTTGCCACAGCATCGGGCTTCACGATAGACAAGGTACGCTCAACAGCCATCTGACTTTCTCCAAAGATTCCAGAAAATGATTCGGGGCAGCGGGCCCCAGGGTGAAAACCGCGCAATTATACGGGCTTTACGGCCCGGTTTCACGCGCTAAACGCGCTGACGCAGGCGACCGATAACGTCCTGCAGGTGAGCGATGGCGTGGTCGACATCCTCCCCGGTGGTAAACCGGCCACAACACAGGCGCAGAGTGCTGTGCGCAAGGGAATCCGGCACACCGATAGCACGCAATACGTAGGAGGGCTCCATGCTCTCGGAATTGCAGGCGGAGCCGCTGGACAACGCCAGTTCGCGCAGGGCCATCAACAGGGTTTCCCCGTCCACGCCCTCCACACTCACGCTGAGGGCACCCGGCAGGCGCCGTTCAGGGTGGCCGTTCAGCTGCACGCCACCAATGGCTGCCACACCGCGCCACAGGCGCTCGCGCAGCGCAAGCAGACGCTCGCTCTCCGCCGCCAGCTCGGCGCCGGCCAGGCGCGCCGCTTCGCCCATGCCAACGATCTGATGTGTCGCCAGGGTACCTGAGCGCATGCCCCGCTCGTGCCCGCCGCCGTGAATCTGGGCCTGCAGGTGCACCCTTGGCTGGCGGCGTACATAGAGCGCACCGACGCCCTTGGGGCCATAGAATTTATGCGCCGACATGGACAGCAGATCAACTGGCAGCTGCCCCATATCGAGGGGAATCTTACCCACACTCTGCGCCGCATCGACATGAAACAACGCGCCGCTCTCGCGCACGCACGCGCCGATGGCGGCGATGTCGTTGACGGTGCCCAGCTCATTGTTGGCGTGCATGATGCTTACCAGAAGCGTATCGGGGCGCACGGCAGCGGCCACGCTCTCCGGGCTGGTCAGGCCATCCGGCCCCGGCGTCAGCCAGGTCACCTCCCAGCCCTGCTGCTCCAGCCAGGCACAGGTGTCAATCACCGCCTTGTGCTCGATGCGAGAGGTCACCAGGTGACGGCGGTCGGTGGCCAGTGCGGCAGCCCCCTTGATGGCCAGGTTGTCCGACTCGGTGGCACCGGACGTCCATACCAGCTCACGCGGGTCGGCGTGAATCAGGTCCGCGAGGTCGCGACGTGCCTGCTCTACCGCCTGTTCAGCACGCCAGCCGTAAACATGGGAGCGCGAAGCGGGGTTACCGAAATTGCCCTCCAGGGTCAGGCAGCCGGCCATCGCCTCAGCAACCCGCGGGTCTACCGGGGTCGAGGCGAGATAATCGAAGTAAAGAGGTGCTTGCATGGTCATCCAGGGGCCAACGCCGGGATTACAGTTCCCGCAGGGCGACCAGGCTCTCCGGGTTCACGCGCGCGCGGGCATCCTGCCGGGAGGAAATGTGGCGCACTTCGCGGCGCTCCACCAGGGTCGCCAGGCTGATCTGGCTGAGGAAGCCGTGAATCTGGTCGCTCAGGTCCTGCCACAGGTGGTGCGTGAGACAGACCTCGCCCTGCTGGCAGTCGGCCTTGCCGCCACAGCCGGTGGCATCGACGGCCTCATCGACCGCATCGATGATCTGCGCGACATAAATCGCTTCACTTTCGCGGCCCAGCCGATAGCCGCCGCCCGGGCCGCGCACACTACTCACCAGCTCGCGCCGGCGCAGGCGCGCGAACAGCTGCTCCAGATACGAAAGTGAGATCGCCTGGCGGCCGGAAATTTCCGCGAGGCTGACCGGCCCCTGCTGTCCGTGGAGAGCCAGATCCAGCATTGCCGTCACTGCATAGCGTCCCTTGGTTGTCAGCCGCATGACCATACCCGATAGCGTAAAGCCCCGAGTATGCAATAACCTACCAAACTGGTCAACTTTTGTCCGCGGCGCCGCCCGTGCCACTGCGCCCGGGGTCGCTGCCGGCATCGGGCAGGTATTTCTGGGTCTCGGTGAGGATGCCGCGGAGGATGTTCAGCTCCATTTCGTCCAGCCGCACGCGCCCGTACAGCCGCCGCAGGCGCACCATCAACTGGCGGGGTGCGGCCGGGTCGAGGAAACCGATACCGACCAGCGTTTCTTCCAGGTGCTCGTAGAAGCGCTCCATGTTCTGCGCGGTACTGAACGGGGCGTCCCACTGGTCTTCGGCGACCGCGGGCAGGCTGCCTGTCAGGTGCAGCATGCGCAGTTCGTAGCAGACAATCTGCACCGCCATCGCCAGGTTCAGCGAGCTGTAGGCCGGATCAGACGGAATGTGCAGGTGCAGGTTGCAGCGCTGCAGCTCGTCGTTGGTCAGCCCGCGGTCCTCACGCCCGAACAACAACGCGACCTGCTCGTCGCCCGCGCGAGCCGCAACCTGCTCGGCACAACGCCGGGGATCCAGCAGAGGCCAGGGTATGCGGCGTTCACGGGCACTGGTGCCCACCACGAACTGGCAGTCGGCAATGGCTTCATCCAGTGTTGGGCACACCACCGCCGCTTCCAGCACGTCCAGTGCACCGGCTGCACGCCAGGTGGCCTGCTCATCCGGGTATTGGCGCGGCTCCACCAGCAGCAGCCGCGAAAGCCCCATGTTTTTCATCGCCCGGGCCACACCGCCGATGTTGCCCGGATGCGACGTGTTCACCAGCACGATACGAATATTGTCGAGATTCATGGCCCAATCATGCGCACACGCGCTGCCTGTAAAAGCGCGCAAGTGTAGCAGATTGCCGGTAGGATCAGGCCCTGATGTGCTGTTATAATCGCGCGCCCCAAAACACGCACTCCCAGGAAACCGCTATGCAACCGATGGTCACAATCGCGCTGCGCGCCGCGCGCAAAGCCGGCGAACAGATCGTCCGTGCCTCCGACGAACTCGAGCGGATTGATGTGCAGGAGAAAAACGTCAATGACTTCGTATCGGACGTGGACCGCAACGCCGAACGCGAAATCATCTATCACTTGCGCAAGGCCTACCCCGAGCACGCCATTCTGGGTGAAGAGAGCGGCCTCAGCGGCGACGAAAACGCCGAATACCGCTGGGTGATTGACCCGCTGGACGGCACCACCAATTTCCTGCGTGGCATACCGCACTATGCGGTGTCGATCGCCTGCCTGTACCGTGGCAAGCTGGAACACGCGGTCATTGTGGACCCGGTACGCCGCGAGGAGTTCACCGCCTCCCGCGGCCGCGGCGCACAGCTCAATGGCCGCCGCATCCGCGTCAGCAGCCGCACGTCACTGGACGGCGCATTGCTGGGCACCGGCATCCCGTTCAAAGACCATTGCGACCAGCACCTCGGCGCCTACAGCAAAAGTCTGGAAGTGCTCGCCGGCCAGTGTGCGGGCATCCGTCGGGCAGGCGCAGCAGCACTGGACCTGGCCTATGTGGCCGCCGGCCGCCTGGATGCGTTCTGGGAAATTGGCCTGGCGCAATGGGACATGGCGGCGGGCGCCCTGCTGGTGCGTGAAGCCGGTGGTCTGGTCGCCGACATCAATGGTTCCGATAACTACCTGGAGTCCGGCAACATCGTCTGCGGCAACCCGAAGTGCTTCAAGGCCGTGCTGCAAACGACCAGACCCCTGCTGGGTAAATAAGAAACCACCGGGCAGCGGCGCCACCGCTGTCACTTCCTCGTGGGCGCCCCGCGTGTCGATGATCGCCGGCATCACCGGGGCGCTTCATACGCCCCGGCACGCGAGCACCGCTAGGGCATCAGGTCGTCCTGTTCCGCCCCTTCCTTCACTGGCAGCATCAGGTCTTCTTTGCTCACACCCATCAGCACCAGCACACTCGCGGCAACGTATACCGAAGAATAGGTACCGATCACCACGCCCACCAACAGGGCGATAGCGAAACCCTTGATCATCTCGCCGCCGAGCAGCGCCAGGCAAACCAGCACCAGCAGCGTGGTCAATGAGGTGACCAGCGTTCGCCCCAGGGTCTCCGAGAGGGAAATATTGATGACTTCCAGCGGGTCGGACTTGCGCAGCTTGCGGAAGTTCTCGCGAATCCGGTCCGACACCACGATGGTGTCGTTCAGCGAGTAGCCGATCACCGCCAACAGCGCCGCCAGTACTGTCAGGTCAAACTCCAGGCCAATGATGGAGAAAAAGCCGAGCGTGATGATGACGTCGTGCGCCAGTGCCGCCACCGCCCCCACAGCGAACTTGAACTGGAAGCGAAAACCGATATACAGCATGACCATGCCCAGCGCCATGAGCATGGCGAGGCCACCCTGCTCACGCAGCTCGTCGCCAACCTGCGGGCCGACAAACTCAATGCGCCGCAATTCGACGGTCCCCTCAAAGGTATCCTCCAGCAGCCGTACCAATGCGGTGCCGTCGGTGTCGGCATGCCCCTGGGGCAGGCGAATCAGCACGTCGCGGTCGGTACCGAAACTGACCACAATGGAGCCGGCATAACCGCCGCCGTCAAGGGTGGCGCGGATCGCGCTCAGATCGGCAGATTCACTGTAGTGCACCTCAACCAGGGTGCCGCCGGTAAAGTCCAGCCCCCAGCTCAGCTGCCGCGTGGAGAGGCTGAAAATGGCGGCCAGCAGCAGCACCGCGGAGACGGCCATGGCGAGCTTGCGCTGGCCCATGAAGTTGATCACTTTCATACTCAAACTCCCCCGATGGACAGGGTTCTCACCTTGCGCCCACCGTAGTACAGGTTCACCAGCGCCCGCGTACCGACGATGGCCGTGAACATCGACGTGACAATGCCCACCGACAGCGTGACCGCAAAGCCCTTGACCGGACCGGTGCCCACGGCATAGAGAATAACCGCCACGATCAATGTGGTGATGTTGGCATCGAGAATGGTCGACAGCGCGGCATCGTAGCCCGAGTGAATAGCCATTTGCGGCGAGCGCCCATCGCGCAGTTCCTCACGTATTCGCGAGAAAATAAGCACGTTGGCGTCCACCGCCATACCCACCGTGAGCACGATACCCGCAATGCCGGGCAAGGTGAGTGTGGCGCCGATCAGCGACATGAATGCCACCAGCAATACCAGGTTGGCGGCAAGCGCGACCACGGCAATAACACCGAACACGCGGTAATAGAGAATCATGAACAACACCACCAGAGCCAGGCCAAACTGCACCGACTTCACACCCAGGCGGATGTTCTCGGCACCCAAAGAGGGGCCTACCGTGCGCTCTTCAACAAAGGAGATGGGTGCCGCCAGCGCACCTGCACGCAGCATGAGCGCCAGCTCGGAAGCCTCCAGCGGGCTGTCCAGCCCGGTGATCTGGAACTGGGCGCCGAGTGCGGACTGAATCACCGGTGCGGTGAGCAACTTGCGTTCGTCGTAAGGGATTTGAACGGCTTTCTCGCTGCCATCCTCCTGCAGTTCGTAGCGGGTGCGGAACTTGCGTTCGATAAACAGCACACCCATGCGCCGCTTGACGTTGTTGCGCGTAGCTCGGGACATCAGCGTGCCACCCTCGCCATCGAGGCTGATCTGTACGTTGGGGCGGCCGTTCTCGTCAAAGCTGGCCTGGGCGTTCGCCACGCGCTCACCGGTAATGATGATGTCGCGCTCCAGCCACTCAAAGGAGCCGGCGCGGTCTTCGCTGCGGTATTCGAAGCGCTGCTTTTCCGACTCCGGCGCGTCCAGGTTCGCCACCAGGCGGAATTCGAGGTTAGCCACCGTGCCCAGAATCCGCTTCGCTTCCGCGGTGTCCTGAATGCCGGGCAGTTCCACCACGATGCGACTCTGGCCCTGGCGCTGTACCAGCGGCTCCGACACTCCCAGTTCGTTGACCCGGTTTCGCAGCGTGGTCAGGTTCTGCGACACCGCGTAATTGGCAATTTCCGTGCGCATCTGCTCGGTCATGGAAGCGGTGATGGTCCAGTTCTCGCCTTCCCCGCCGCGCTCCAGCAGCAGTTCAGGGTGGTTATCAGCGATGAGTGTACGCGCGCTCTCGCGGTCTTCTTCGCTGCGCAGGCGCGCCGTGACCGACAAATCTCCCTCACGCCCGACGATGCCCCGGATCCGCTCGTCACGCAGTGCGCGGCGAATGGCGGTTTCGTAGAATTCCTGCCGCCGCTCCATAGCGGCATCCACATCCACCTCCAGCTTGAAGTGCACACCGCCGCTCAAATCCAGACCCAGCTTCATGGGCTGACCGCCCAGGTCGCTGAGCCATTCAGGCGTAGTCGGCGCCAGGTTCAGTGCCACAATGAAGCCGTCGCCCAGGGCGCGCTGCACCCTCGCCTGCGCGATAAGTTGCTGCTCCGCATCGCCGAGACGCACCAGCGCGTTGCGACCGCCCGGATCAATAACTTCGCCGAAATGCTCAATGCCGGCCTCTTCCAGCGCGCCGGTGACGCGGCTGAGAGTGCGCTCGTCGATGATCTGGGCGCTGCTCTCCCCCGTGATCTGCAGGGCCGGATCCGGCGCGTACAGGTTGGGCGCGGCATAGAGCAAGCCGATCGCCAGCACAGCCAGCACCAGGAGATATTTCCACAATGGATACTTATTCAACATAATCAGGCTCTAACAGGAGACCGGGCCTCGGCCAGTGCGCTCGTCGCGCACCCTTGCCGGGAATGGAAAGTCGGTCATTATAAGGAATCAAAGGGGGGTCACAAGGGGCCGCGTCAGCCGACCCAGTGGCGGGCGTTGCGGAACAACCGCAACCAGGGCGCGTCTTCACCCCACCCTGCTGGTGCCCACGAGTGCTGCACACTCCGGTACACCCGCTCCGGGTGCGGCATCATGATCGTTGCGCGCCCGTCGAGGCTGGCCAGACCCGCAATGCCCAGCGGCGAACCATTGGGGTTGGCGGGGTAGCGCTGCGCCACGGACAGGTCGTTCTCCAGATAGCGCAGGGCGATAGCACCCCCGGCGTCACACTGCGTTGCGCCCTCGGCCCGGGCAAATTCGGCGCGCCCCTCGCCATGGGCCACAGCGATGGGCAGGTGCGAGCCCGCCATGCCAGCGAGCAACACCGAGGGGCTCTCTTCCACCCGTACCAGCGCCAGGCGGGCCTCGAACTGCTCGGAGCGATTGCGCACAAAACGCGGCCAATGGCCCGCGCCGGGAATCAGCTCCGCAAGCGCCGAAACCATCTGGCAGCCGTTGCACACACCCAGGGTGAAACTGTCTTCCCGCGCGAAGAACGCGGCGAACTGGTCGCGCAGCGCGCTGTTGAAGAGAATGCTCTTGGCCCAGCCGGCGCCGGCGCCCAGCACATCGCCATAGGAGAAGCCGCCACAGGCGGCCAGCCCCTTGAATTCGGCGAGCATACGCCTGCCAGCCAGCAGATCACTCATGTGGACATCGACCGGCGTGAAACCCGCCCGGTGAAAGGCCGCCGCCATCTCGACGTGGCCGTTGACGCCCTGCTCGCGCAGAATCGCCACGCGCGGCCGCAGCCCACGATTGATGTAGGGCGCCGCGATGTCCTCGGCGGGATCAAAAGTGGCGTGCGCAGACAGCCCCGGGTCTTCCTCCAGCACGCGCTGATACTCTTCCTCCGCGCACTCCGGGTTATCGCGCAAGCGGGCAATCTCGAAGCTGGTGCGCGCCCACACTGCCTGCAAGCGGCTGCGTTGGTCATCCAGCACCACATCCCCCGCGGAGCGTATAACCACCCGCTCGCCCGGCACCGCGCGCCCCAGCGGGAACAGGCAATCCGCGAGGCCCAGCGCCGCCGCCTGCTCGCGCAGCGCCGCCACGTGCTGCGCCGCAACCTGCAGCACAGCGCCCGCCTCTTCGGCAAACAACTGCTGCAGCGGCGTGCCGGCAAGGAACGCGAGGTCCAGCTCCAGGCCGCAGCGGCCCGCAAAGGCCATTTCCAGCACCGTGGTGAGCAGACCGCCGTCAGAGCGATCGTGATAGGCGAGCAGCTTGCCGGCCTGCAGCAACGCCTGCACCAGAGCAAAAAACGCCGCCAGATCCGCGGGCCGGTCGATGTCCGGGACATCCTCACCCACCTGGCCGTAGACCTGTGCCAGCGCGGACCCTCCGAGACGGCCCGCGCCGCGGCCCAGGTCCAGCAGCCACAGTTCAGCATCGGCGTCGGTCGACAATTCCGGGGTCAGGGCAAGACGCACGTCAGTGACCGGCGCAAAAGCGGACACCACCAGTGACACCGGCGCCGTGACTGCGCGCTGCTCGCCGTCCGCCTGCCAGGTGGTGCGCATGGACATCGAGTCCTTGCCCACCGGGATCGTAATACCCAGTGCGGGGCACAGCTCCATACCCACGGCGCGCACCGTGTCAAACAGCACTTCGTCTTCACGACCGTAACCGGCGGCACACATCCAGTTGGCGGAGAGACGGATATCCGCCAGTGCCGCCACGGGCGCCGCACACAGGTTGGTGATGGCTTCAGCGATCGCCATGCGTCCGGACGCCGGCCCGTCCACCAGTGCCAGCGGGCTGCGTTCGCCCATGGCCATGGCTTCGCCCAACACGCTGTCATAGGACACCGTCGTGACCGCGCAGTCCGCCACGGGCACCTGCCAGGGGCCCACCATCTGATCGCGCGCCACCATACCGGTCACTGTGCGGTCGCCAATGGTAATGAGGAACTGTTTACTCGCCACCGCCGGCAGTTGCAGCACACGCTCCACCGCTTCGCGCACGGGCATATCCAGGGTCAGGGGCGGCAGCGACAACGGGTGTCGGGTCACCTCGCGCTGCATTTTCGGCGGTTTGCCAAAGAGTACAGACATGGGCAGATCCACCGGCGCATTGCCGAAATGGCTGTCTTCCAGCGTCAGGTGTTGCTCCGCCGTGGCCTCACCAACCACCGCATAGGGGCAGCGCTCGCGCCGGCAGATATCCTCAAAGCGCTGCAGCTGTGCCGGCTCAACCGCCAGTACGTAGCGCTCCTGTGACTCGTTACTCCAGATCTCGAGTGGCGCCATGCCGGGCTCATCGTTGGGCACGTTGCGCAGCGCAAAGCGGCCACCGCGGCCGCCATCCTTGACCAGCTCGGGCAGCGCGTTGGACAGGCCGCCTGCCCCCACATCGTGGATAAAGGCGATCGGGTTTTCAGCGCCCAGCTGCCAGCAACGGTCGATCACTTCCTGACAGCGGCGCTCCATTTCCGGGTTCTGGCGCTGTACCGAAGCGAAGTCGAGGTCCTCTGCACTGGCACCGCTGGCCATGGAGGAAGCTGCGCCGCCACCCAGACCAATCAGCATGGCCGGGCCGCCGAGCACAATCAGTTGCGCTCCGGGGGCGAAGTCACCCTTCTGCACGTGCTCTTCCCGGATGTTGCCGTAGCCACCCGCGATCATGATGGGCTTGTGGTATCCGCGCCGCTCAACGCCGGACACACCGGGCACATCCAGCTCGAAGCTGCGAAAGTAGCCGCAGAGATTGGGACGGCCGAATTCATTGTTGAAGGCGGCGCCACCGATGGGGCCTTCCAGCATGATGTCCAGCGCTGACACAATGCGCGTGGGTTTGCCGTAATCCGACTCCCAGGGCTGGATATACCCCGGGATTTGCAGGTTGGACACGGAAAAACCGGTCAGCCCTACCTTCGGCTTGGATCCGCGCCCCACCGCGCCTTCGTCGCGAATTTCGCCACCGGCGCCAGTGCCGGCGCCCGGGAACGGTGCAATCGCTGTGGGGTGATTGTGCGTCTCCACCTTCATCAGGAGGTGCACAGGTTCCTGGGAAAAACCGTATTCCGCCGTTTGCGGGTCCGGGTAGAAGCGCCCCGCGTGATGGCCGGCCACGACCGCGGCGTTATCGGAATAGGCGGAAAGTACGCCCTCGCCGCCGCAGGCATAGGTATTGCGAATCATGCCGAACAGCGAGTGATCCTGCTCTACCCCGTCAATCGTCCAGCTGGCATTGAAGATCTTGTGGCGACAGTGCTCGGAGTTGGCCTGCGCAAACATCATCAGCTCGACATCACTGGGGTTGCGGCCTAGGCCGGTAAACGCCTGTACCAGATAGTCGATTTCGTCATCCGCGAGGGCGAGCCCGAGGTTGGCATCGGCGGTCTCCAGCGCTGCGCGGCCACCCTGCAGGATATCCACCGTTGACAACGCGGCCGGCGACTGCTCGCGGAACAGGGCGCTGGCCGCCTCCAGGCTGGGCAGCACGCTTTCCGTCATGCGGTCGTGCAGCAATGCCTGCACCGCAGTGTGGCTGGCCGCCGGCAACCCCGCCGGCAGGGTCAGGTACCAGGCAACACCGCGCTCCAGCCGGCGCAGCTCGGCAAAGCCGCAATTGTGGGCAATGTCCGTGGCCTTGCTCGACCAGGGTGAAATGGTTCCCGGGCGGGGCACCACCAGCAGCAACTCGCCCTGTTGCGGCGCCGCAGGGGTTTCCGGCACCTCACCGAGTAGTTGTTTCAGCAGTGCTTCACGTTCAGGGGAAAGCTCATCGCCAAGCTGTGCGAAGTGGACAAAGTAACCGCCATGCAGGCGAATGGCAGGGTCGATGGCGGCTAGTTTCTGCGTCAGCTTGTCCCGGCGGAAAGGGGACAGGGCCGAGGTTCCACGCAATATCAGCATGCTGGGGCGGGCTCCGGGAGAGGCTTTCTGAAAGCCCGCCATTGTACGGGATTAGCCCGCAGGGAGTCACCGCCAATCGGCGGGTAAATTCACTCCCTGCGCCAGTGCCGACGCCCGCTAGACGAAGAAGTCCGTGCTGTCGGCACCCAGCAGTACGGCGCCAAGATTGCGGCCGAACGACGTGGGGTTGTTGGCCACGTGGGCCCGCGCGGTGTGGATATCGAGGAAGCGTTGCTGGATTTCACTGCCGAGGAACACCGAGCTGCCACCAGCCGAGGAAAACAGGCTGTCGATCACGGCCATACAGCGCTCGATAACCAGCGATGCCTGATAACGGTACTTGATGCGCTCCAACACCGGCACTTCCTCCCCGGCTGTCACCTGGGCCATCATGCGATCGAAGTTGCGGAACAGGATCGCCTCCATTTCATCGATGCTGGTGATTGCGGCGGCAATCCGTTCCTGGGTGCCGGTGTCTGCGGCGAGCTTGGTCAGGTCACCGCTGGCCTTGCCCACCACCATCTGACGATACAGGTCGAGCGCGTCGCGGGCTGCGCCGATCGCCGGTGTGGAGACCACACGCACAAACAGCTGGGCCCAGGGCAGACGATACAATGGCGCGCTGTCCGCATTGACACCGGGGTTGGTGCCGAGGAAGCCATCCACCGCCTTGTGTGTGCGGTACTCGGGCACAAACGCATCCTCCACCACGATATCCTTGGAGCCCGTGCCCTGCAGGCCCATCACGTGCCAGGTGTCTTCGATGCGATAGTCAGTACGCGGCACCAGGAAGGTACGGAAGCCCCCTTCAGGATCGATGCCACCCAGCAGCGCCCAGGTGCAGTGGTCACTGCCACTGCTCCAGCCCCAGCGACCGCTGAAGCGGAAGCCCCCGTCCACGGCGGTGACCTTGCCCATGGGGGCGTAGGATGACGACGCGCGCACATGTACGTCCTCGCCCCAGACATCGGTCTGGGCACGTTCATCCATCAGCGCGATCTGGAACGCGTGCACCGCAACAATACCGGACGCCCAGGCCGTGGACATGCAATTCTCGGCAATCGCCAGGTGCATGCGGAAAAAGTCCTGCGGGTCCACTTCGTGACCGCCCCACTTGCGCGGCTGCAAGGCGAGGAAAAAGCCCGCGTCGCGCAGGGCGTCGATATTCTCTTGCGGCACCATCCGTTGCTCGCGCGCCTGCGGAGCGTTTTTACGCAGCATATCGCCCAGCGCCAGCACACGGTCGTAGATATCCTGGGCACGCAGTGGCGGGCGGTGGGTCAGCGGGGTAGCAGGCAGGGTCATGGCGTTTCTCCGATTTCTTCGAATTTCCCCTAGATTACCCTGAAGCCGCCGGGTTCAAATACCCTGAATGAGTGATAAAGCCCCGCAGTCACCCCGGATCCGACCCATGTCTATGCTTTGTAGAGTTTCCCGGCGCTATTCGCCCGGCCAACATGGCGCTAGAATCCAGCCATGACCCCGCACCGACTCCTCTTGCTCATGGGCCTCGTCGCCCTCGCCCTGCTCGCCGGCTGCTCGCGCGGCGACGCACTGCAACAGGTGCTTGTCGATGGCGAGCTGGTCGTGGTGAGCCGCAACAGCCCCACCACGTTCTACCTCGACAAGGGAGGCGCCGCCGGGTTTGAGCACGACCTGGCCCAGCTGTTCGCCGATGAACTCGGGGTCAGCCTGCAGATGGATACCGCCTATAGCCTGAGTGGTATTTTCCGCCGCTTACAGCGCCGTGAAGCCCATATCGCCGCTGCCGGCCTCAGCCTTACCGACGCGCGCAGTGCACAGTTCAATCACTCCACGCCCTACGCCAGCCTGGTGCCCCGGGTGGTGTACCGCACGGGCAAGCGCAAACCGTCGGGGCTGGACGATATTCAGGGACTGCACCTGATCGTGCTCGCCGGCAGCAGCCACGAACAGACCCTGCGTGACCTGCAGTCGGCGGCCTGGCCGGAGCTGAGCTGGGAAGCCGTGCGCGGTGCCGACACCATGGAACTGCTGGAGCGGGTCGACAGCGGCTCGGCAGACATTGCGGTCATCGACTCCAACGAGTTCCGCATGCAGCAAAGCCTGTACTCGCGCCTGGATGTCGCCTTCAACCTTGGCAGCGAACAGGACATGGTGTGGTACTTCCCACCGGGTGATGACTACGACGCCCTGATTGACCGCGCCGATGCCTTTCTGGCCGAGTTACAGGAGAATGGACGCCTGGCGCAACTGCGCGAGCAGCATTTCGGGCACAACACCGTGCTGTCTCGTGTGGGGTCACACGTGTTCGCCCGCAATATCCGGAGCAAGTTGCCTGCCTATGCCGACCTGATTCGACAGGTAGCCGAAGAGTACAAGCTCGACTGGCACCTGCTGGCGGCGATCGCCTATCAGGAGTCGCACTGGGACCCGGAGGCTACATCACCGACGGGTGTACGCGGCATGATGATGCTCACCCGCCCGACGGCGCGGGAAATGGGCGTGAAGGACCGGCTAGACCCGCTACAGAGCCTGCGCGGCGGAGCGCGCTACCTGAAAAATATCCGCCGACGCCTGCCCGCAGACATCAGCGAACCCGACCGCACCTGGCTCGCCCTGGCCGCCTACAATATCGGACTCGCGCATCTGGAAGACGCGAGAGTGCTCACCGAGCGACACGGCGGCGATCCGCACCTGTGGAGTGATGTGCTCGAGACCCTGCCCCTGCTGCAGAAGCGCGAGTACTATCGCACCACACGCTACGGCTATGCCCGGGGCGGCGAAGCGGCGAGCTTCGTGCAGAATATCCGCCACTACTACAGTATCCTGCAGTGGAAAGACATGTCGGCCAACCAGCCTGGTCAGCCGCTGGACCCGATGAACTTCCTGCCGACGGCGTTGCGCGGGGAGCGTTTTCTGGCGCTATGAGCGCCGGGCGCGGAAAAACGCCTGTAAACGACGGCTGGACTCCTCGGCGAGCACACCCTCCTCCCAGCGCACCCGGTGGTTGTACCAGGGTGACTCCAGCAGCGCACACTGGCTACAGACAACACCGGCTCGTGGCTCCCGGGCGGCAAACACCAGCACCGCAATGCGCGCATGCACCAGCGCACCGGCGCACATGCTGCAAGGTTCCAGTGTGACGTAGAGCGTCGCGCCCGGCAGACGGTAGTTGCCCTCGATGCCTGCCGCGTCGCGCAGGGCAATAATTTCCGCGTGAGCGGTGGGGTCAGCATCGCCAATGACTCGGTTCCAGCCGCGCCCGAGGACGTGTCCGTCGCGCACAACCAGCGCGCCCACGGGCACCTCGCCCTGCTCCGCGGCGCGATCCGCCAGTAACAGCGCCTGCTCCATCCAGTGCTGATGTTCATGCATCGGCATCGGCGTCCCCAGCCACGGGCTCACAGTGCCCCTGGGCGTCTACCGCCAGAGGCGTTGGCGCAAGTCCGGCGCGGTGGCGTTCATACATCGCGCGATAGGCTGCCTCCAGATTGCGTGCCATGGCGCGCCCGTCAAACAGCGCGCTGTGGCCCTTCTGCCTGGCCAGTCGCTCGCGTAACCGGGCGAGACCGGCGGGATTGCCGGCCATGGCAATGGCGCACTGTTCGTAATCCTCCACGGTCGTGGCGATCAATTCCGGCAATTGCAGCGCGCGCAGCAGGCTGGCTGCTACGCGCCCGGCAAATGACTCACCCTGCAAGGTCAGCAGGGGCAGTCCGGCCCAGAGCGCATCGCTGGCCGTGGTGTGTGCGTTGCAGGGCCAGGTATCGAGAAACAGGTCCGCAGCACCGTGGCGCGCCAAATGTGCAGCGGGATCTGTTCGTGGTGCGAACACCAGCCGCTCCGGGTTCACGCCATGACCATACGCGGCCTCTCGCAGCTGTGCAGAGGCCGCGCTGTTGTCCTCGAGCAACCACAACACACTGCCCTCCACCGCCTGCAGGATGCGCATCCAGCAGGCGAAAGTAGTCGGTAGTATCTTGTAGTTGTTGTTAAAACAACAGAATACAAACGCGTGTTGCGGCAGCCCCTGCGCCACGCGGTCAACCGTATCAGCCACCAGCGCGCGGCGGGAGTCGTTGGCCTGGTAGCAGCCTGGGAGGTAGACAACCTGTTCGGAATACCAGGTACGGTGAGCCGGGGGAATAACCGTTGCATCAGCGAGGATGTAGTCGTGATAACCCGACGCCATGGTACCGGGGTAACCGAGGTAGTTTACCTGCACGGGCGCGCATCCCGCTGCGAAAAGCCCGGGACGGGAGTCGCGGGTATAGCCCTTGAGGTCCACGGCGATATCAATGCCCCACTCTCGCGAAAGCGCCGCCACCTGCAGGTCGGTCATGTCGTTGACATCAATGAAACGGTGGAACGCCCCGGTAATTCGCTCGCTCATGGCGTCCGTGGCGACGGGGCCAAACCCGAAGCCATAGCACTCGAAACGCGCCGCATCGTGAGACTCCAGCGTCTCCAGCAGCAGGTGCGTGGTGGCGTGTTCGCGAAAATCCGCGGAGTAGTAACCCACGCGTATGCGCCCATCAGGAGCAGGCGCCGAAAACTCACCCAACGCGGCAGAGCGCGGGTAGCGCGCCTGTGCGTAACACGCCGCCGCCTGCTGTTGCAGCGCGGGTGAGTCGAGCACAGCCAGGACGGGAAACGGGGGTGACACTGCGTCACCCACCACAATGCCCTGCTGCAGCCGCGCGGCGCTCTCGGCATACGCCGCCCAGTCGCACACTTTCATGCAGGTGTGTAACCAGGTGCCAAAAAGGAAAGGGTAGCCGGGCCGCAGGGCCAGCGCACGGGCATAACTTTCCGCCGCGGCGGACAACGCCTGCCGGTCGGCGAGCGCTTTACCACGATTGCACCAGGCTTGGCTGTGGCCCGCATCCAGCGCCAGCGCACGGTCATAGCTCGCCAGCGCATCTGCCGCGCGACCGAGATCAAGCAGTGCGTTGCCGCGGTTGTACCAGGCATCGACGTAATCCGCCTTGCAGGCCAACGCGCGGTCGTAGCTCTCCAGCGCCTGCGGCAATCGGCGCAGGTCGAGTAATGCGTTGCCGCGGTTGATCCAGGCCTGCGCGTAATCCGGCTTCAGCGCCAGGGCCCGGTCAAAACAGCCGATGGCGTCCTCCAGCTGGCCCACACCGAGGCGCGCATTGCCCAGGTTGAAGTGCGCCGGCGCCACACTTCCGTCGACTTTGATAGCCGCTTCCAGCCAGCCGATGCCGCGCTCGGTATCCCCCAGCTGCAGAGCCGCTACGCCACGCAGGTGCAGGCTATCGAAGTGACGCGGCCTGACTTTGAGCACCTCGGCGTAGAGCGCGCTGGCGCGCGCAGCCTGGCCGGCCTGGTGCAGCGACACTGCCTCGCGGTAGCGGGCCTGCAGTGCCGGTGGCAGGGCTGCCTTTGCCTTCTTACGACTCAATGTAAATGTCCTCTGGCGTGGCGCCGCGGCGCCGCAGGTCCACCATGCGTGTGTAGGCCTGCTCGAGATGACGCGCGCAGGTCGTCGCGTCGAATAAGGCGGCCTTGTGGCGCGCGTCAGCCAATGTTGTGCGCAGCCGATTGCGGCGCGGGGCATCGCCTGCCAGCGCGATGGCCAGGGCCGTGTATTCGTCCATGCCAGTGGTGATCAGCTCGGACAGGCCCACGGCCTGCAGGAGGCTGGCGGCCACGCGGCTGGCAAAGCTTTGCCCGTTGCACGTCACCAGCGGGAGCCCCATCCACAGGGCATCGCTGGCGGTGGTGTGGGCGTTGCAGGGAAATGTATCGAGAAACAGATCGGCAGCGCTGTGCCGGGCCAGATGTTCCGCCAGCGGCACCCGTGGTGCAAACACCAGCCGTGACGGGTCGAGCCCGGCGCGCTGCGCCTCACGCCGCAGGTTGACACTGGCCTCGGCGGGGCCTTCGAGCAACCAGAGCACACTCCCCGGAACGGCCTCGAGAATCCGTACCCAGGCGTGAAACACTTGGGGGGTCAGTTTGAAAAGATTATTGAAAGCGGCAAACACCAGTGCACCCGCTGGCAGGCCCAGGTCCTCGCGCGCTGCGGTTGCCTGCGCGACGGGCCGCTGGCTGTCATTGCACTGGTAACTTTCGGGCATGTAGACGATGCGCTCGCTGTAGTGGGGGCGCAGGGCGGGGGGTATCAACACGGAATCCGCCACAAGATAGTCGATATGAGGGCAGCCCAGCGTGCCCGGATAGCCAAGGTAACTCACCTGCACCGGCGCCGCCCGCCAGGCAAAGATATCCACGCGCTGGTCGCGGGTGTAGCCCTTGAGGTCGATGGCCACATCAACGCCCAGCTCGCGGGCGCGACGGGCAATCCCTTCGTCACCCAGCTGACGCACATCCAGGAACTGATCAAATGCCGCTTCCAGGCGGTTGCGCATGGCGTCCTGCACGGGCGGCCCGTAGGAAAACGCGATCAGTTCAAAACGCTGGCGATCGTGCGCCTCAAACAGCTCGGCAATCAAGTAGGCCGTGGCATGGGCGTGAAAATCCGCTGAGAAATACCCGAGACGTATACGTTCGCCCGGGTTAGGTGCCGGCAGGAACTCCGCAGCGGGCCGAGCGCGTATGCGCTGCGCGCACCACGCGCTGGCGAGGCGACATTGCAGGCCGGGATCATCAGTGAGCGTTAGCAGTGGAAACGGCGCACTCGCCAGCTGCCCGTCTGCCACATCCTGCAGCAATTTCCCGATGTCCTCCTCAATGCCATCCCAGTCACAAAGGCTGAGGCGCGCCTGCAACACGGCGCCGCGCAGATACTCGAATTCGGACCCCGTAGTGCCTGCCGCCAGCGCGCGTTGGTAGTCGTTGATGGCTGCGGGAAAATCGCCCATTTCCTGATGCAAGTGACCTCGATTGGCATGCGCCACGGCCAAATCAGGCTGAAATGCCAGCGCCCGCCCGAAACTCGACTCGGCGGCCTCAGGCTCGCCCAGAACGTGCAGTATATTGCCGCGATGACACCAGGCACTGGCTGAGCCGGGGTTCAGCAACAGAGCACGCTCCACGGCGGCCAGTGCCTCCGCGTGACGGCCGAGAGCCTGTAGCACTGCCGCCTGGCCAATGACGATATCGGCATCGCGGGGGGCCATGGCGGCGGCACGCTCGAACCCGGCGAGTGCTTCACCGTATTGACCCAGTTTCTGCAGCGCGCTGGCGCGATTGAACACGGCTTCGGCATAGTCGGGCTTGAGTTTGAGCGCCGCATCGTAGCCGGCCACCGCTGCCTCCCACTCGCCGAGCTGTTGCAGGGCATTGGCCCGGTTGGAATGAAACGCCGGGTTAGCCGCATTCATGGCAATTGCCCGGTCAATTTGCCGCACCGCCTCTCCGGCTCGACCGCATTGCAGCTCAATCACGCCCAGCAGGTGAACCGCGTGCGCGTGCCTGGGGTTTTTGCGCAGAATCTGCCGGTAGCGCTTCTGCGCCTCCTGCAAATCACCTGCCTGATGTAGCGCGAGCGCCTGCTCGAACCGGGCATCCAGTTTGCCACCGACTCCCATAAATTCACTCGTTGCATCGCTGCCAGCCGCGCATTATGAACGCCCCGTGAGCTGGCCTCCAGCCCCAACGGCAAGCCCGCTCAGGATTCACCACCCTCCTGGGGCTCCTTCACGGGCGCCGGCAACACCAACACGGCACAGGGTGCGCTGACCGCGACGCACTCCACCGTAGCCCGCCGCAGCGGCCAGCGGCCACCCGCTCCCCGTGACACCAGCAGTATCAAATCCGCTTCGATACTGGCTGCCAGGGCTACCAGCTTTTCTCCGGGGCTACCCGCCAATACGTGCAACGTGGCACCCGAGTTGAAGGCCAGGTGCTTCTCTGCCAGGGCACTCAAGCTGTCGCGGGCGCGCTGCTCAATATCTTCGGAGGCATCGGCCGCCACGTGGGGGAAAAAGCTGGCGCCACCGGGGTCGAACACGGTTGCCAGATGCAGGCTGCCACCCTCAGCCAGCAACCGACTCCCCTCGCGCAGCGCGCGCTCTGCCTCTTCCTCATCCTCCACATCAATAGCCAATAGAATATTACGGTACATCGTCCTTCTCCTGCTGCGATGACGGCGCTGCGTCGACCTGCGGATAGGCCCTTCCGTAGACCAGTTCACCCACGCTGTAGCCGCGGGAATCAGCATGCAGCGCGCGCAGTAGTGAAAGCGCCATGAAAATCAACAACACACAGAACGGCAGGCCCAGAGCGGTAATCACGTTCTGCAAAGCTTCCAGCCCTCCCGCAAGCAGCAGCGTGCCGGCAATGCCACCCTGTGCCAGGGCCCAGAATACCCGCTGGCGGACCAGCGACGGTTGATCATCGCGACGCGTCAGCAGATCAATGACCAGCGAAGCCGAGTCCGACGAAGTGGTGAAGAAAATAATAATAATGATCACACTCAGGGCCGACGCAAGTTCTGCAAACGGAAACACGGAGAGAAAAGCAAAGATCGCTACCGAAGGATCATCCTGCACCTGTGCTGCCAGCTCCACCTTGCCGCTCATGGCAACATCGATTGCCGCCAGGCCAAATACCCCAAACCACACCAGCGTGAACAGCGTGGGCGCCAGCAACACCCCCGCAACAAATTCGCGGATGGTACGGCCACGGGAAATGCGCGCGATGAAGATACCGACGTAAGGCGCCCAGGAGATGGTCCAGGCCCAATAGAAGAGTGTCCACTGCCGCTGCCAGTCCGACTCCGAAAACGCCTGGGTCCAGAATGCCAGCCAGGGCAAGGCATCCAGGTAATCACCCAGCGTTTGCACCATACCCTCGGCAATAAAAACGGTCGGCCCGACAACGGCAACAAAGACAAGCAGCACAATCGACAGCACAATATTAGCCTGCGAAAGCCGCCTTATGCCCTTGTCCAGGCCCAGCGCCACCGAAGTGGCTGCAACACCGGTGATACAGGCAATGATCGCTACCTGCACCCAACCCGTCTTGGGCACCTCAAACAGATAGGCGAGACCACTGTTCAACTGCAGTGTGCCCAGGCCCAGCGAAGTCGCCACACCAAACAGCGTGCCCAGCACCGCGACAACGTCCACGGCGGCACCCAGGGGGCCGTAGATGCGCTCTCCCAGCAGCGGGTAGAAAAGGCTGCTGACGCGCATCGGCAGATCATGCCGGTAGGCGAAGTAGCCAATTGCCAACCCCGGCAGGGCGAAGATGGTCCAGGTGTGCAGGCCGAAGTGGTACATCGCCACGGTCATTGCATCACGCGCTGCACGCTCGCTTTCGGGCTCCACACCGGAAAACGGCGGCTGGGCAAAATGCGATATCGGCTCCGCTACGCCCCAGAACATGAGGATGGTGCCAATCCCCGCGGCAAACAGCATGGTGAACCAGGTGAGATTGGAATAGTCAGGGCAGGCGTCGTCACTGCCCAGGCGAATAGTGCCGTAGCGACTGACCGCGAGGAAAATGAGGAACGCCAGCAGCACGCTCACAGACAGAATGTAGAACCAGCCCAAATGGCGTGCCACCCAGGCGGTAACGGCGCCAAAACCCTGACTCACCTCTGCATCAAAGGGAATCGCCAACGCCACAAACAGGGCGGCCACAGCGGCAGAGGTGAAGAACACCGCCGGGATGGTCTGCAGACCCAGCGCGCGTTGCAGCCTGTTGAGCAAAACCTGACCTCGCTTTTCGTCAGCAACGTGCCCAACCCTAGCACAGGAACGCCACGCGAGCGCAAACAGGGCCGGTTCGCCCAACACACTGAACCGCCAGCCTGCGCCGCCAATTTCTTTTCCGAAACCAGTTCGATAATATTCCCTGCATGAACGCCTCACCCAGAAATGCCAGCTCACCGCGCCGCGGAAGGCCGCGCAGATTGACGCTGGAGGCTATCGTCGACACGGCCTGCGCCATAGCGCCGGGCAACCTCGACATGGCGACGGTTGCCCGCCACCTGAAGGTTGGCGTAGCAACGCTCTATGGCTATGTGGAGGGAAGAGAACACCTGTTGCGCCTGGTAACGGAGCGCAAGGGGCAACTGCAACCCATTATCGATCGCGGCCAATCCTGGCAGGACATTCTGCGCGAACATGCCCGCAGCACCTGCCAGACCGCCCTCGACTGGCCGGAGCTGATCAGCCAGATCATGCAGGGTGGAGTGTTCGGTGACATTGAAGCACGCTATCTGGAACAGCTGATAACCGTGCTTGGCCGGCGCGGGTTTTCCCCCGGCAGGGCACTCGATCTCTATTACAGCGTGAACCAGCTGGCGCTGGGCGCCGCGGTCAGTGGCAATTACCTGAGGGCCGCAGCCCACGCAGGCGGGCACCAGGCCCTGCTCAACCAGTTCCTGGCAAGCCAACCGGCGCATACCTTGCCCCAGCTACAGCAGGCACTGGCAGAAAACCCACTGCCGCAGGTGCTGGGTGACTTCAAACCCGCGCTGGAGCATCTGCTCGACAGCAGTCAACCCGACAATCCGGCCGGCCCTAAGCGGTCGCCAAACCCACGGAGAAAGTAACATGAGCAACGGTTTTCGCCCCACCGATAACAGCGGCCCATTGTGCTGTGTGATTGGCGCCGGCCCCAGCGGAATCACCACCATCAAGCGCCTCAAGGAAGGAGGCATAGCCTATGACTGCTTCGAGGCATCTGACAATATCGGGGGCAATTGGTACTACCGCAACCCCAACGGTATGTCGGCCTGCTACCAGAGTCTGCATATCGATACGTCAAAGTTTCGCATGGGTATGCAGGAATACCCGGTGCCGGAAAACTGGCCGGACTACCCGCACCACAGCGAGATTTTCGATTACCTTAACGACTACACAGATCATTTCGGCCTGCGCGACACCATCACCTTCAACACGCGCGTCGAGCGGGCGCACCGGGAAGCCGATGGCCACTGGTCGGTCACCACAAGCGACGGCGAAACTCGCCGCTACGATGTGCTGCTGGTAGCCAACGGTCATCACTGGGACCCACGCTGGCCGGAACCCGCTTATCCCGGCCACTTCGCCGGCGAGCAAATCCACGCCCACAGCTACAATACGCCCTTCGATCCTATCGATATGCGCGACAAACGCGTGCTGGTGGTGGGCTCCGGGAACTCGGCGATGGATATCGCCTCAGAGTTGTCGATGCGTTACATGGCCAGCACCCTGCACATTTCCATGCGCCGCGGCGTATGGGTGTTTCCCAAGTACATCAACGGCAAGCCCGGTGACAAGAACATGCTTCCCGCCTGGGTGCCGCGCAAGATCCAGCACTGGCTGATGAGCCGCGTGGTCAAGCAGCAGATTGGCAATCCCCGCGACTACGGCCTGCCACAGCCCACCTACCAGCCCTGGGAAGCCCATGGCACGGTCTCGGGCGAATTCCTGCAGCGTGCCGGCTCTGGCGACATCAATGCGCGCCCGGGCATTGAGCGACTGGATGGCCACACCGTCCACTTCACCGATGGCAGCAGCGACGAATTCGACGTGATCGTCTGGTGCACCGGTTACAAAATCAGCTTCCCCTTCTTTGACCAGCCGCAGTTCACGGCCAGCGAGGACAACCAGCCACCGCGCCTGTTCAAGCGGATGCTGATACCCGGTGTACCCAACCTGATCTATATGGGCCTGGCGCAGTCGCTACCCACCCTGGTCAATTTTGCGGAGCAACAGGCGCGCTGGGTCGTGCCCTACCTGAAAGGCGACTACGCCCCGCCCTCCGAAAATGAGATGGAGGCCATGATTGCGGCGGATGAAGCCTTCTATCTGCGGGACTACTACCCCAGCCCACGGCACACCATTCAGCTGCACTTTGATCATTACGTGGGACGGCTGGACAAGGAAATAGAGGCCGGCATGAAACGACGCCAGAGCGGCCAGCCGCCAGCGACGCTGGTGGACGCCACTGCAGAAAAGGCGCGCGCGGCATGAGTACCTTCACGCGCAGCGACCTGACATTCAACAGCGGCGACGACAGCTGCGCGGCCTGGCTCTATCGCCCCGACACTACCGGCCCGGCGCCCGGGGTGGTGATGGCACACGGGTTTACCGCCGTGCGCGATCAGCGCCTGGACGCCTACGCCGAGGCCTTCGCTGCAGCGGGTATCGCGGTATTGCTGTTTGACTACCGCCATTTCGGTGCCAGCGCCGGCGAGCCGCGGCAGCTGCTCAGTGTCAACCACCAGTTGCAGGACTGGGACGCGGCGGTGGCCACCTTACGCCAGCAACCGGGCTTGGATCCGGAAAGAATCGGGCTGTGGGGCACCTCGTTCGGCGGCGCCCATGTACAGGCGGTGGCCGCCCGCGACCACCGCATCGCTGCCGTGGTCGCACAGATTCCCTTTTGCTGGGCCGAAAAGCCACAGCAGAAAGTGCCGCTGCAGAAAACCCTCGGGCTACTCTACGCGGCGCTGAAGGACAGTCTGCGCGGCGCCCTCGGGCTTTCACCGCACTACATTCAGGCCATCGGTGACCCCGACGACGATGCCGCCATGACCTCGCCCGGCGCCGCCGCCGGCATCGCCAGCATCACGCCAGCGGACTCAGGCTGGCGCAACCGTGTGGCGGCTCGTTTTGTGTTTCAACTGGCAAGTTACAAGCCGGGGAAGCAGGCGGGGAACATTCGCTGCCCAATTCATTACACCATCGCGGAACGCGACGCTTTCATCTCACCTGCGACCATTCGCGAGGCCGCGGCGCTAGCCCCCAATGCGGAGATTGCCAGTTACGACTGCGGGCACTTCGGCGTGTATGTGGAACCACTGTTCAGCGAGGTTGCCCGCGACGAAACGGCCTTCCTTGTGCAACACCTGACCCCGCAGAGGACCTGATATGTGCGCCAGCGGCGCTGCGACAGGGGCCGCAGTCCGGCTGGTGCTCAGCTACAGATCGTAGCCGCGTTCGTCATGCAGCACGAGGTCGAGGCCCACGGTCTCCTGCTCCGCGTCGACCCGCAGGCCAATAACCCGATCAACGAGCTTGAACAGGATATAACTCACGATCGCCGTATAAGCGAACGTCGCCACAACCCCGGTGGCCTGCACCGCCAACTGACCGCCGATGGAACTGATGCCCTCGGAGAAACCGTTGCCGCTGAATATACCCAGGTTGGGCGAACAGAAAACACCTGCCAGCAACGTACCCAGAATGCCACCCACCCCGTGGACCGGGAATACGTCGAGGCTGTCGTCAATTTTCAGCCGGTTCTTCAGGGTGAGGGTCGCGTAATAACAGATAACTCCGGCACTCAGGCCAATGACCACCGCAGCGGCCGGGCCGACCGAACCCGAGGCCGGCGTGATAGTGCCGAGGCCCGCCACCATACCGGTGACGATACCCAGCACCGAAGGCTTGCCGTGGCGGATCCACTCCATGGTCATCCACGCCAGTGAGCCACAGGCGGCCGACAAATGGGTCACCAGCATCGCCATGGCGGCGCTGCCGTCGGCGGCCACCGCGGAGCCGGCATTGAAGCCGAACCAGCCTACCCAGAGCATGCCTGCACCGGTCACGGTCATGGTCAGGTTGTGCGGCGGCATGGCAACACTGCCAAAACCGCGGCGCGGCCCCAACATCAGCGCGGCAACCAGCGCCGCCACCGCCGCCGTGATATGCACCACAGTGCCACCGGCAAAATCCTGCAGCCCCATGGAACCGAGCCAGCCACCGCCCCACACCCAGTGACAAACCGGTGCGTAAACCAGCAGCATCCAGGCGGCACTGAACACCAGCATGGCGGAAAACCGTATGCGTTCCGCAAACCCGCCGACGATCAACGCCGGGGTAATTACCGCAAAGGTCATCTGGAACATGACAAAAAGCGACTCGGGAATATCGCCCGAATTACCCTCCATGGATACGGCGGCCAGAAACAGGTTTCCCAGGTCACCAAGCCACGGCCCCTGCTCCACGCCGGATGAGCCAAACGCCAGTGAATAACCAGCGACAAACCAGAGCAGCGACATCAAGGCCGTGAGGGCAAAGCACTGCATCAAAACAGACAGCACGTTGCGCACCCGTACCAGGCCACCGTAGAACAGCGACAGCCCGGGGAGCGTCATGAACAGAACAAGTGCCGTGGCCGTCAACATCCACGCGGTGTTGGCGGCGCTGATGTCCGCCGCCCAGGCAGACTGGGTAGGCAACAGGAACGGAAAAGCCACAAGCGGAAACCGCAGAAGAGATCGCATCATCATTATTATCGCAGCAGGGACGGCGACGAGATTATTGCACAACGGCGGCGCGCAACAAACCGCAAACGGTGGTTCACCGCGCGCAGCGCCGCCGCGGCGCATCACGCGGCGTCGAAATACTCCCCCAGCGACCACATGGTGTCTTCGAACTCAGGACCGTGTACTACGCCGAAGTGCTCGCGCACATCTTCGAGCGGCCACTCGAACATGTCCTCGTAGCGGGGCATGAACAGGGGGGTGTTCAATGCCTCCCCGATACGATTGCCCTCCCCCAGCGCCTTGTACAATGAAGGCAGCAGGTGCGGATAATGGCAGCCGAAACGGGACATGCCGGTTGCCACCAACAGGGTGGAGACCACCGACAGGTGCTCACCCAGTTCCTGCCCCAGTGCCTTGAGCAGGTTGGTTGTGCGCGCTGCGATCAGGGCAAACTCTCCCAGCGGATCGTAGCGGTAGCCTATTACCAGATGCTCTATGTCATGAGTCTGGCTGTGACGGCGATGGAAGTAGTCGTAATCCGTGGCCGTGCTTTCGAAGGGCAGGAAGTCCGCCTGCAGACCCTGCTCGGCCAGCATTTTCTGATACTCGCGACCCAGCGTACCTTCGGGCAGCTCCGCGAGTGCCTGCAAATCATGAGGGATGAGGAAACGCGCTTCAAACCAGGCATCGAGTGCACTGTCGCGTGCCCGGGCCTCTTTGAAAAGCCGATTGATCTCGTCGACATCGTCCAGCTCGCGGAAGATATCAATAATCTCCAGCGGCCCACCGTAATGATCCATATCCGGACCGTTGCGGCGCAGCGACTCAACCGCCACCCAGTGCCGCAGACGCGGATGGTTGAGGTATTTGGAGGTGCTGCTGAGCATGGTTGTGGAGCCGAGCCGGCGCGGGTCCAGCAGGCGTTGATTGGCGGTGTAACTCGGTACGTCGGTCATGCGAATTCCCTGAAGCTGCTGCTGTTGTCGTTATTACCTCCATTGAAGAACAGCGTGCGGCGATGTGGAATGGAGGATAAGCCGGAGAGGCTGCACTATTTCCTGCACCTCGGCGCAGGTTCACCGGCTGTTGCCCCCGCGCAGCTGGGACGGCGACCATCCCGTCAATTGCTTGAAACGGCGCGAAAAGAACATCGGATCGTCGTACCCCACTTCCGCGGCGATTACCTTGATCGGCAATTCAGTACCCTGCAACAACTCGCGCGCGCGTCCCATACGCAGCTGGTCCCGCCAGCGCATGATGTTCTCGCCCATCTGGCTTTTGAACAGGGCCGTGAGAGTAGAGGGCGCGGCACCCGCTGCCCTGGCAACCTGCTCCACGGTGGTCTTTTCCTGATAGTGGGCCAACAGGAAATCCCGTGCTGCCAGAACACGACGGTCGAGGCGGGTTGTATCGTCGCGGGGCACCAGTTCTTCGCGCAACAGGAGCATGTGCTCGAGCAGATTGAGGTGCAAGGCCCTGCCCTGCCGGCCGCCAGCGTGCGCAATATCGATAATGCGGCGAAACGATTCCGCAAAATAACCCGCGATACGCGGCTCGGAAACCTGCAGCGGTTGCGGCGGCGTGACACTGTCGGCCTCCAGCAACCACGGCATCCAGCGCTGGGGAGGAAAGAACGCGCTGCTGAATACACTGCAGCTGCCCGCGCCGGAAATGCGCTGCAGCACAACGTCGGACTCCGGCGGTAACAGCAACAGGGCCGGGCCATTGCTCCCAAGCACAATCTCACCACTCGCGTGCAGCAGGCGACAGGTGCCGCGCTCGGCGAACAGCAACAACCAGGAGTCCGGTGGGCTGAACAGCGGACGTGGGTACTCATCGGCGGGCGCCGCGGGCAGCTCAATGTGGCTGCTCACAACCTGGTGCGCGGTAAGAAAACGCTGATAGAGATGCGACCAGATACGATTCTGGAAATCACGGGCAAGCAGCGGTTCGGCCTGCCAGTCCAGGGTATCAAGGGTCAGGCCCAGCTCGGCCAGGGTGACGTCAAGCAACTCACGGCGCGCCGACTGGTCCAGCTGATCTATGCTGATCATTTCCGTTACCGGCAGGGTGAGCGTATCACCCAGCTGATCAACAAACTGACGCGTTTCCTCGACGAAAGCGAGCTCCGCATCCTCCGACAGCAGGGCAGCCACCAGAGCACGGGCGAGTGACACCAGTGCATCGGGCGCGATACCAGCATCATCCGTCACGGGGGTTTGACCCTCCTGCCATTGCCAGCGCTCATCCTAACCCGCGCCCACGCCACAGGCGAGGGGAACCCGCATCGGCCAGGATCGTGCAATCACGGATATCAGGGTAATCGTCCATGTAGTCTGGGCTATTTGATATGGTCGCCGAGAAGCGCGCAGCCTACAGTTTTCTGCCCCCAAGGAGGCCCTTGTATGTACCAGCTGAAAATAACCAACGCCCTCGTCTGCGACGGCAGTGGCACCCCCGCGTATCGCGGCGATGTTGCCGTGCAGGACGGCAAGATCATGGCCGTGGGCACACGACTGGACGGCGACGCCGCCACAGTAATTGATGCGCAGGGCCGCGCCCTCGCTCCCGGCTTCATCGATTCTCACACCCATTTCGATGCGCAGATCACCTGGGACGGGTTGGCCACACCCTCCCTGGAGCATGGTGTTACCACGGTGATCAACGGCAACTGTTCGCTGACCATGGCGCCGGTGCGCGCCGAGCACCGCGCGTTCGTGGGCGCCGTATTCCGCCAGATCGAGGAGATGCCGGCAGCCGCGTTTGACGCCGGCATGCAATGGAACTGGGAGACCTTCGCAGAGTACCTCGCCACTTTTCGCGATAATCTGGGTATCAATGTGGCCACACTGGCCGGCCACAGCATGCTGCGCCTGTGGGTGATGGGTGATGCGGCGCGTGAGCGCTGCGCCAGCGCGGAGGAGATCGAAGGTATGCAGCAGCTGTTGCGACAATGCCTGGACGCAGGTGCCATCGGCCTGAGCACAAGCTGGGTGGACATCGACCACGAACATCGCCCGGTACCCTGTCGCCTGGCCGCACCGGAAGAATTGGATGCCCTGTGCGCGGTACTCGGTGAATACGGCGCCGTCATGCAGGTGGTACCGGAGTTCTGGGACCCGGACTTGTTATGCACCCGGATTGACATTCTGGGCGATCTGTCGCGGCGTCACGGCATTACCGTAACGTTCTCGCCGCTGTTCGACTCCAACGCCACCCCCGACCTGGTACCCCGGGCGCTGGACCGGGTGCGCTTGCAGGTGGCAAACGGCGCGCGAGTGGTGCCACAAATGCAAACCCGGCCGATTGACGTCAGTTTCGAGTTCGATGTGCCCACCTCGGTTTTCAGCTCGCGCCCCACGTGGTGGGCGACCATCCTGAAACCCGCCGGAGAAACGCTGCGCGACTTCCAGGACCCCGAGGTACGGCGGCAACTGATGGATGAGGCCTACAATGGTATGCATCCGATCGCCATGGAGGTGCACTTCCCTGACTTTCTGGTCAGCCGCTGCCACTTGCCAGCCAACAAGCCTCTGGAGGGCAGGCGCCTCAAGGATATCGCCGAGGAGCGCGGTTGCGACCCTGTGGAGCTTATGCTCGACCTCGCGGTAGAGGAACAGCTGCGCACGCGTTTCAGCGCGGTCTCCGTGGGCCACGACAATATTGCGCGCATCTCGGGGCCAATCAGTGACCCGCTGGTGCAAATCGGCTCGGGCGATGGCGGCGCCCACGTCACACGCTTTGCCACCTACGGCGACACCGGGTATCTGTTCAGCCGTTTCGTGCGCGACGCCGGCGCGCTGACCCTGGAGCAGGCCGTGTATAAGCTGACCGGCCAGATCGCGGACAACTGGGGGCTCAGCGATCGTGGACGCATACGCCCCGGGCTGGCTGCCGACCTGGTGCTCTTCGACCCCGAACGCATTGACCGCGGTCCGGAAATCGCCGTTGAGGACCTGCCGGGTGAAGGCTACCGCTACCTGCGACGCGCCATTGGCGTAGTGCAGGTGTTTGTCAACGGCGTCACGACCTACGCCGCTGCGGGCGGTTACACCCAGGCCCGTCCCGGCCAGCTCGTGGCCGGTCGCCGCCAGGTCGCAGCTTGAAACGCTCCAGGAGCCAGCACATGCATACAACCATCACACCTGTAAGACCCTGGACCTACCCGCGTGAAGGCGAGGACCTGCATAGCATTGCGCGCCGCGAATTTCCCGAACGCCCGCTGGACGAGGCCGTCGCCGATTTGCAAAGCTGGAACCTCTATCTGGTTTTTCGACCCGCGCCTGCCATGCTGACCTGTTCCGATATCGTGTTTACCGGCCCGCCCGCTGCGTGAGTGATACACTCGCCCGCGTGCGCGCCGTGCAGCTCACGCCCACCCACGACGGCGAGGCCGCTTGTGCAGTACAGCTGGAGTTTCCCGGCGGCGGCCGTTCCGTGGTGCAGCTGGACAGCGCCGGGCTGGCGCGCGTCATGGCAGAGGCAGACTTGACTGAACTGTCTGGCCTGGTAGGCCGCCCGTGGACCGTGCTGCTCGCCGCACAAGACCCGGCCCGGCGCTGAGCAGGGCCACACCAAGGCGCTGCGACGCCTCCTCTCACAGTATTGCCGTGTTCACGGCGACCGCATTCACGGCGACCAATAACATGTCGCGGGCAACTTGATTGTTTGCATCTAGCAAGTATACTTATGCGGCGCGCGCCAGGGCAGACTGACGCCCGCGGGGCGCCCGTCAGGCCCGCCACGTTTAACCGTGACAGGCCACTGGCGGCAGCGCGGAACAACCGGCTACATTGAGCGCTATTATTTTTATAAAATGAGGAACACAGCTATGAGCACCCAGCAGCAACCTGATTTCGACGCCATTGCGGTTGGTGCCGGCTTCGCCGGTCTCGCACTGATTCACTATCTGCGGGAGGCAGGCCTCTCCATTCGCGTATTCGACCGGGCGTCCGACATTGGTGGCACCTGGACCTGGAACCGTTACCCCGGCGCCATGACTGACAGCGAGAGCTACTACTACTGCCTCACGTTTTCGAAGGAGTTGCTGCAGGAATGGTCGTGGACGCTTCGCTACCCCGACTGGAAGGAAACGCACAACTACATGCATTTCGTGGCAGACAAGTGCGATATGTGGCCTCACATCCAGCTCAACACCGAAATCGTCGAAGCCGCCTACCAGAAAGACAGCGGCCTGTGGCAAGTGACCACCGGCAGCGGTGAGACATTTACCTGCAAGTACTTCATCAGCGGCATGGGCATGATTTCCGAGCCCGTGATTCCGAACATCAAGGGCATGGACAGCTTCAAGGGGCCGCTTTTCCACTCGTCACGCTGGCCCGAGGAGCTCGACTACGCAGGCAAGCGCGTAGGCATCATCGGTGCCGGTGCCACCACGGTGCAGATGCTCCCGGTCATGGCGCAAACCGCGAAAAGCGTGACCGTGTTCCACCGCACTCCCAACTTCATTCTCCCCGCCATGCAGCGCCCGATGACCCCGGAGTGGGAGAAGGAAATCAAGGAAAATTACGACGAAATCGTCGCCAAGTGCCGCAACCACATTTTCGGCATGGCCTTCGACACCGCCGAGGGCCGTCTGGCCGTGGAAACGTCGCCGGAAGAACGCCAGCGGATATTCGAGGAAAAATGGACGGGCAGCTTCCGCTGGGTATTCGAAACCTTTGAAGACCTGCTGGGTGATCCGGACGCCAACCTGTGGGCCTCCGAATTCATCATCAACAAGATGCGGGAACGTATTGAAGACCCGGAGGTGGCCGACATTCTGGTGCCCAAACCCGGCGAATACCCGCTGTTTGCCAAGCGGCCACCGCTGGACCATGGCTACCTCGAGGCCTACAGCCGGGACAACGTACACCTGGTTGATATTGCCGAGCGCGAACCCATCGTCGAAATCAACGAAACCGGTATCACGACCAGCAAAGGGCACCACGAGTTCGACATCATCGTGCTGGCCACGGGCTTCAAGGCCTACACCGGCGCACTGGAAGCCTTCCCCATCCGTGGCGAGAGCGGCCAGACGCTGCGTGAGAAGTGGCAGAAGGTATCGAAATCAATCATGGGCGTGTGCGTTGCCGATTTCCCGAACATGTTTGTGGTCACCGGGCCCCAGGCGCCGTTTGCCAACCTGCCCACCTCTATCGAGCAGAACGCTATCTGGATCAAGGACTGCATCGAAAAGATGGAGAAAGAAGGGTACGACGTCTTCGAGCCTCGTCCCGAGGCTGAGGATGCCTGGACTGCGCATACCGCGGAGATCCATGAGCAGACCCTGATGGCCCAGGGCGACAAGGTCAACTCCTGGATGATGGGCGCCAACCTGGAAGACAAGGCGCCGCGCGTTTTGATTTACTTCGGTGGCGCCAACGTCTACTACGACAAGATGCGTGAGTCCGTCGACGCGGGCTTCCCGGAACTGGAATTCCGCAAGCGCGTTGCCTGATACGTGAAGCGGCGGGCCTCTGGCTCGCATGCCCTGACTCTGCAGCCTTTGAGCTGCCTATCAACCCCCGCTAGCAGCGGGGGTTTTTCGTTGCGCAGCTGTAGGGTCCGCTGTGTCATACGCCCGGCTGTACAGACACAGCGGCGAGAAAACACTTACACTCTGTCTGATTTCAACACTCAACTAGACAACACGTCCCCGCGAGGCTGCCTGAGATGACCAATGACGGAATGACGCCAGGAGTGACGCACCGTGAACCTGCCGGCTCTGGCGCCGCAACGGAAACCCGCGCGCTGGCTGCGGGCCTCCAGGGCACCGTGGAGATCCTGATGGAGCCCGCCGTTGGCTATCTCAGCCCGGAGACCACCGTTGCCGGGGCGCTCGACTACCTGGTGCACGCGCTGCCCGAGGGTGGCATTACCTACCTCTATGTGGTCGACAACGAACAGCGCCTGATTGGCGTTGTCGCTATGCGCGATCTGTTACTGTCACGACCCGGCCAAACACTGCAGGAGGTTATGACAGCGTCGCCGTTTGCGTTCCGCCCGGATACCTCCATGAGCGACGCCATGCAGTCCGCGCTGAACCGGCGCCACCGCCTGTACCCGGTGGTCTCGGACGGGGGCATTCTGCTCGGCCTGGTCATGGGCTGGCGGCTGTTTGAACACCTGGCCACGGAAATCAGCGCGCAGACCGGCAGCATGGTCGGTGTGGACAGGGAAGAACGCACCCATACCCCAATATGGCAGGCATTCAAAATGCGCCACCCCTGGCTGCAGGTGAACCTGCTGACCGCATTTGCGGCCGCATTCGTTGTCGGCATGTTCGAGGACACCATTACGCGCATTGTTGCGCTGGCAGCCTTCCTGCCCGTGCTGGCGGGCCAGAGCGGCAATACCGGTTGCCAGGCGCTGGCGATCACCCTGCGCGGCCTCACTCTGGGGGAGCTTGCCGACTATCCCGTGCGCAGCCTGCTGCGCAAGGAAATTACCCTAGGAGCGCTCAACGGACTGAGCGTAGGCGTCGTCGCGGCCGCCGCCATGTGGGTCTATGCCGCCAGCACCGGCACCGAACACCCTGCCGTACTGGCACTGGTCATCCTTGTGGCCATGGTGGGTGCCTGTGTTGGCAGCGGTATTTTCGGGGTTGTCGTGCCGCTCACCCTGCGCCGCTTCGGCGCCGACCCGGCGATGGCCAGCAGCATTTTTCTCACCACCTTTACCGACGTACTCGGTATGGGCCTGATGCTGTTCCTCGCAACACTGCTGGTGACGTAACAACGCATCATAAAATTAAAGTCGCGACGGAATTCGACTTGCGGCGAGGGCGCCCAGGCGCCAAGATCGGTCCGGTAAATGAGCCACTGCACCAGCATTGAGGGATGGCAGGCTAAACTACGGGGAAATCCCGGCATCGTGCAGGTAGCAACGTAAACGGCGCCGTACTAGGATAAAAATCAACCCGATTGATCTGCGAGCGTAATGATAGAAGTCGTTAAAGTAATGGTTGCCGACCTGAAGCCGGGCATGTACGTCTCGGGCCTTGATCGGCCATGGCTGGAAACCCCGTTTGTCCTGCAGGGCTTTCGCATCAGCTCGGAAGAGGACATTCGAGGGCTGCGAAGCCACTGTCAGTACGTGTTCGTCGACATCGAAAAAAGCCGACACGTCGACTACGCCCTGCAGCGCAAACGGCGCGTGCAGCGGCCGCGGCTCTCGCGGGAGGCCATGTTTCCCACGCGGCGCCTGGTCAACTACACGGATAGCGCGGCGTGGGCTGAGGAGTACCCACGCGCGGAGGATGCCGTGCAGCAGCTTTCGCAGGGGCTGGAGGAGGTGTTCCAGAACGCGCGTGACGGTGCGGCAGTGGATGTCGTGCGGGTAAAGCGCTCCGTCGAGCCGATGATCGACAGCATCTCGCGCAACCCCGACGCCTGTATCTGGCTGGCCCGTCTCAAAGAGCAGGACAAGTACACCTACCAGCACTCTCTCGGCGCGTCCATCTGGGGCGTGGCGCTGGGTCGCCAGTTGGGCCTGCCGCGTTCCGACCTGCGCTCGCTGGCGATAGGCGGCCTGCTGTTCGACGTGGGCAAGCTGCGTGTAGACCCGGCGCTGTTGCACAGCGACCACGCACTGAGCACCGAGGAGCTCAACGCGCTGCGCGAGCACGTGCGCCATGGCGTGGATATGATGGCCGAAACCGGCCTCATGAATACCGATGTGTTGTCCATGGTGGCGCATCATCATGAACGCCACAACGGTTCCGGCTATCCGCAGGGCCTTGCCGGCGACGACATTCCGATATTCGCCCGCATCGCGGGCATCGTGGATTGCTACGATGCGATCACCAGTCATCGCAGCTACGCCCGCGCAACGTCCCCTTCCGCCGCCATCAAGATGCTGTACGACGTGAAGGACATTGATTTCCAGGCGGAACTGGTTGAAGAGTTTATCCAGGCGGTTGGCATCTACCCCGCAGGCACACTCATCGAGCTGTCCTCTGGTGAAGTGGCTGTCGTGGTCGCCGAGTACCGCACACGCCGCTTGCGCCCCCGCATCATGGTGCTGCTGGATGCCGACAAGCAACCCCTGAACAGTGTCCGCATGGTGGACTTGCTGCATGAAGCGGAAGATAGCAACGGGCAACCCCTGGATATTGTCAACAGCCTGGAGCCTGGCGCCTATGGCATCGACATGAACAGTATTCACCTCTAGCGGGCCTGTTGTGACATCTACGCCACCGGTCGTTGAGAGGCACGTGTTCATCGCCGCACTGGACGCGGCGATTGCGCTGTCCGGTGAGCACGGGGAACACGCCGGGCTGCTGCTCGTGGACCTGAACAACCTGCGCGTTATCAACCACCGCCACGGCTATGCCATCGGCGACCACCTCCTGCTGGAGGCCTACACACAGTTACAAGACCTCAGCAAACTGCCCGACAACGTCTACCGGATATCCAACAAGACGTACGCCTTCCTGCTGCCCCGACTTGCAAACCCGGCCTTTATCGCCCTGGCGGTGAACCGTGTGCAGCGCACGCTTGAGGAGTCGCTCAATATCGACGACGACATCCTGCCGGTAGAATTGCGCCTGGGCCTCGCGGTTACCCGAGCGACAGCACAAGGTGCGCTCGCCATGCTGGCGCGTGCCGAGAGCAGCCTGGCACAGACACGTCAGGGCAAGTTGCTGCAAATTGACGAAGCGATTCAGGAGCCCATCACACACCAGACAAGCATGCCCCTGGAGCAACGCTTTGCAGAGGCTCTTTACGACAACGCCTTTGAGTTGTATTTCCAGCCCAAGATAGACCTGCGCAGCGGCAAGGTCTTCGGCGCCGAGGCACTGATCCGCTGGCAGCTTCCCGACCAGGGTTTCGTGCCGCCAGAGGAGCTGGTCGCGCTGGCCTATGCATCCGGCCGCAGCTACGAACTGACCCGCTGGGTGGTGAACCGCGCCCTGCGCTACCAACGTGAGTGGCGGGATGACTTTTCGCTACCACTGGCCATCAACCTGTCCGCGGATCTGGTCAGCAACCCCGACCTGCCCAACATGATGCAGAGTGCACTCGCCATCTGGGGGGCGGATCCTGCCACGATCACCGTGGAAATCACCGAGGGCGCCGTGATCGAGGACAAGGAAGCAGGGTTCGACAACCTGGCACAGCTGCGGGAGCTCGGCCTCGGGCTGTCGATTGACGACTTCGGCACCGGCTTTTCATCGCTATCGTATTTCAAGGAAATTCCGGCGACCGAGATCAAGATTGACCGCTCCTTTGTTATACGCCTGCTGGAAGACACCCAGGATCAGAACCTGGTCCGGATCATTATTGATATTGGTCATCTGTTCGGCCTCGACGTGGTTGCAGAAGGCGTGGAAGACGAAGCGACACTGGAAATGCTGCGTGCGCTCGGCTGCGATATTGTGCAGGGGTATTTTTATGCACGCCCGATGCCAGAGGCAGAGCTCCGGGCATGGCTCAAGGGGCGCGAAATCCTCGCCGGGATTCACTAGGCCGGACACTTTCACAGCACTGATGCATTTCTGCAGGTAGCGATTTCCGCTAGACTGGGTACCTGTTCTTATCGTTGGGCCGGGGAGGCCGTGCACCATGGCCGGAAGCAGTCTGCTCGCCTTGATCGATGACATCGCCACGATCCTCGACGATGTTTCCCTGATGACCAAAACGGCGACCAAAAAGACCGCCGGGGTGTTGGGAGATGACCTCGCGCTGAATGCGCAACAGGTGGCCGGTGTTCGCCCCGCACGTGAATTGCCCGTGGTATGGGCCGTGGCCAAGGGGTCACTGGTCAACAAGGCCATTCTCGTGCCTGCAGCAGTGGCAATCAGCTATTTCGCGCCGTGGCTGATTACGCCGCTGCTAATGCTGGGCGGTGCCTTCCTCTGTTTCGAGGGCTTCGAAAAAATTGCGCACCGCTTTCTGCACCGGAATGAGCAAGAAGCGCACGCGCAAGCCCTGCGCGCCGCCCTGAAAGATCCGCAGGTAGACTTGCGCGCGGTTGAGCAAAAGAAGATCAAAGGCGCGATTCGCACCGACTTCATTCTGTCCGCGGAGATCATTGCGATTACCCTGGGAACGGTCGCTGCCGAGGCCATCGGCATGCAATTCCTGGTGCTCTCTGTCGTCGCCATCATGATAACGGTTGGTGTATACGGGCTTGTAGCCGGCATCGTCAAACTGGATGACGGCGGCCTGTATTTAAGTGGACGCGAGAGCGCGCTGGCGCAAAAGGCCGGCTATGGCATTCTCTGGCTTGCACCGCACCTGATGCGCACACTCTCGGTACTCGGCACCCTCGCGATGTTCCTGGTTGGCGGCGGCATTCTCACGCACGGGCTACCGCCGGTACACGCCGCCATCATGGCGTACACAGAGGGCTTTACCGGTGTTGCTCAGGTGCTTATAAATACCTTGGCTGACGGTTGCTTTGGCCTGCTTGCCGGCGCCTTGCTGGTGGCGACGATCACTCCCTTGCAGGCTCTGTGGACGAAATTGTTCCGTTAAGCAACCAGGGCCTGGGCGTGATCAGCAAGCCGCTGATTATCCATAGAAATTTGCCGGGTGTTTCGTGATGTTCATTCCCACGCTGGGTGAATTCGTGATCCCTTCACTGTTGAGCGGTTGTCACTGATATCCAAACAGAGGTTTGTACAGCAGCTGCAACGGGAAAGGCAGATTGACAATCGCACGCGCTGACCCGGCGACTCACCAAACCACTGTCAGTTCATCATTTGTACCCTATTAGTGCGTTCACATTTTTCGGGCTAACATGGTGCTCAGCGCCCGCCTGCCGGGCTAGCAACCAAACCACCGTGCTTTCCCAAACCCCAGAACCGAACGCCATGTGCCAAACAGGGAACAAAGAGCCGCCAAAGGCTTTCACTACCCGAGAGCTGACAAAAGTCTATGGGAAGGGAGCGGCGCAAGTGCACGCCTTACGCGGCGTTGATGTAGAAATTCCGGCCGGCGAACTGGTCGTATTGCTGGGACCCTCGGGCAGCGGCAAGTCCACACTACTGAATATTCTCGGTGGACTGGATCGGGCCAGCCAGGGAAGTGTCCTGTTTCAGGAGCAGAACCTCTCAACGATGACCGATGCACAGCTCACCCGATATCGTCGGGATCACGTGGGTTTTGTGTTTCAGTTTTACAACCTGATGCCAAGCCTGACGGCCTACGAGAATATCGAGCTGGTCACCGAAATCGCTGCCGACCCGATGAGCCCCGCCAAGGCACTGGAACTGGTGGGCCTGGGCGAGCGCGGCGACAGTTTCCCGAGCCAGCTCTCCGGTGGTGAGCAGCAGCGCGTGGCAATCGCGCGCGCAGTGGCAAAGCAACCCACTGTGCTGTTTTGCGATGAGCCCACCGGCGCCCTGGACAGCACCACCGGGCGCGCCGTGCTCCAGGTTCTGAAAAACGTCAATGAGGCACTGGGGGCGACCGTATTGATTGTGACACACGCCGCGGCCACAGCTGACATGGCCGACCGGGTTATCCATTTTGCGGACGGCAGGATCCGGGAGGTCCACGTCAACAGGAACAAGCGTGCCCCCCAGGACATAGAATGGTAGCGCGCGCATGAGCCCGCTGGATCGCAAGCTGCTCAGGGATCTCTGGAGGATCAAGGGACAGGCGACGGCGATAGGCGCGGTTATTGCTGTGGGTGTGCTGTTGCTGGTGATGATGTCGGGGCTGATAACGTCACTGGACGAGACTCGCCGTGCTTATTACGAACGCTACCGGCTGGCCGACATCTTCGCTCCGGTCAAACGTGCGCCCCAACACCTGCTGGCGGAATTGGCGGCCATCCCGGGTGTCAATACCGTAGAGGGACGCGTTACAGGTCACGCGCTTATCAACCTCCCCGGACTGGATATTCCCTTGCGGGCCCAGGCGATCTCCATCCCGGATTTCCACACACCACGCCTCAACGACTTCTACCTGAGCGCCGGGCGCGCGCCCAGTCGGGAGCGGCTTGATGAGGTGATGTTGCTCAAGGGTTTCGCCGAAGCGCACGGGTTGCATCCGGGGGCTGTGCTTGACGTGACAATGAATGGGGCACGACATGCACTGCGCATCGTGGGCCTGGCACAAGCGCCAGAGTTTTTGTACACCACCGCGCCCGGCGAGCTGATGTCGGATGATGCCCGCTATGCTGTGATCTGGATGAACAGGCAATCACTCGCTGCAGCCTACGATCTGGACGGGGCCTTTAACGAGGCACTGCTCTCTATTGGGCGCGGCAGTCAATCCCAGGAGATCATAAATGCTGTGGATCGCCTACTTGATCCCTATGGCGGATTCGGCGCCTATGGCCTGGAGGACCATACATCCAATCGTTTTATTACTGAAGAAATCGCTGGCCTGCGTGCGACAGGCTCCGCGGTGCCTCCCATTTTCCTCGCGGTCGCTGCATTTCTACTCTATATCGTGGTGTCGCGCATGGTAGAGGCCGAGCGTGGACAAATCGGCCTGATGAAAGCGTTTGGCTATACCAACCTCGAAACAGGCCTGCACTATTTAAAACTGATACTGGCGATCGCCGCGGGCGGCGCGATTGTGGGTTGTCTGCTGGGCATTCTGGCTGGCCGGGCACTGGTTGACGTCTACCTGCTGTATTTCAAATTTCCCTTTCTGATTTTTCAGCTTGAGCCCGGATCATTCATCACTGGCTTCACCGTGAGCGTGGGCGCGGCCTCCGCCGGCGGTTTGCTGGTGCTGCGCCGCGTTTTCCGACTGACACCCGCCTCGGCCATGCAGCCCCCCGCCCCGCCTCACTACAGACAGCTCAGCCGAATGGCGCGCTCCTTGCAATCCCCGCTTGACCAACCGAGCAGGATGGTCGTGCGACGCCTGACCCGCCAGCCTGGCCGCATGGCGGGCGCCATCGTCGGTATCGCCGCGGGTATGGGGCTATCGGTCGCCATGGTAGGCATCATGAGCGGCTTCAACCAAGCCATTGATCTGACGTTCAATGTGGTAGACCAGAGCGATGTGAGCGTCACCTTCAATGAGCCATTGTCCACTACTACCCTGGTCAACCTGCGCAACATACCGGGCGTGATAGATGCACAGTCCATTCGTTATGTCTCTGCGGTATTGCAGCACGGTCGCGACAAGCATCTCGGCGCCATCAGTGGTTTGCCGCGCAACCCGAGGCTCTATCGAGCCGTTGACCGCGCAATGAACACAATTCACCTACCAGGTGGCGGTATAATTCTGGCAGAGCCTCTGGCCCGAATCCTGAACGCCCGAGCGGGTGACGTGCTGACCATAGCGGTGCGCGAAGGCCGACGACCAACACTGGAGGTTCCCGTTGCCGGTATTGCACAAACCCTGCTCGGGGCGCCCGCCTATATGGATCTGGATTCACTCAACCGCGCCCTCGGAGAACAAAACCGCATGTCCGGTACATACTTGCGTATCGACAGCGCGCAGCAGAATACGGTGTACCGCACACTCAAGGATATGCCCACCGTCGCAGGAGTCAGCCTCAAGCAGGATGCAAGAAACGCGCTACAGGAGCAGATGGATATGGGTGCAGGTGCAATGCGTTATATCATGCTGGCCATTGCAGGCATCATCACCTTTGGCATCGTCTACAATGCCGCGCGCATCGCCTACGCAGAGCGTGCACGAGATCTGGCCAGTCTGAGTGTGATCGGATTCACCCGCAGCGAAGTCGCGTTCGTGCTCCTCGGCGAACTTGCGGTGGTCACATTGCTTGCCCTGCCCCTAGGGTCTGTGCTCGGCTACTACCTCTCATTTGCCGTCGCGGCCGGGTTCAGTACTGACCTCTACCAGATCCCTGCACAGGTTCCCGCAGCCGGCTATGGCGCCGCGGCGCTAGCCGTTCTATCAGCGGCAAGCCTGTCCGGCTGGCTGGTAAAACGGGACATTGATGGCAGTGATATCGTATCTGCGCTCAAAGCACGAGAATAGCCCCATGACCAGAAAACACTCCAGAACCGTGATCAGCCTGACAACAGCCGCCGTGGTAATTCTGGCGCTGGGATTTGCGTTCTGGCCACGCCCCACCATGGTAGATATGGGTGAAGTCACGCGAGGCACCATGCGGGTGACGATCAATGAGGAAGGGCGTACCCGAGTGCACGATGCCTACATACTCTCAACGCCGCTGACCGGGCGCCTGCAACGTGTGGAAGTACTGCCGGGGGACGCCGTCGTTCACAACCGGACCGTCGTCGCGCAAATGCTGCCGAGTAACCCGGACTCACTCAATATCCGCACGCGAGAACAGGCACGGACCGAAGTCACCGCAGCTGAGGCGGCACTGCGGCTTGCGCGCGCCGAATTGAACAAGGCTGTTGCCGACAGCGACCTCGCCAAAACCGATCTGCAGCGCATTCGGCGTTTACGCGGCGAGGCCATGGTGAGTGAAGCCGACCTGGATCGCGCCGTGCGCGAGGCGCGTACCGCCGAGGCGCAGCTGGGCACAGCGGAAGCCACCATTGCAATGCGCGAGGCTCAGCTTGCCAACGCGCGTGCAAGCCTCATCAGCTTTCACGATGGTGACGCTCCGCAGAACGCGGTGGCCACAGCGCATGAGGCCATTCCGCTGTATGCGCCGGCAACCGGCCGTGTACTACGCGTGTTGCAGGAAAGCGAAACCACCCTGCCCGCGGGCACTGCCATTCTGGAAATAGGCAATATTGAGAACGATCTTGAGGTGGTTGTTGAATTGCTGTCTACAGATGCCGTGAAAGTATCACCCGGGGACCGCGTCATCCTTGAGGACTGGGGTGGGCCAACAACGCTGAACGGGGTGGTCGAGCGTGTTGATCCTCTGGGTTTCACCAAGTTCTCCGCACTCGGCGTGGAAGAGCAACGTGTCAATACCATCATTAGCTTCACGGACCCGGCTGAAGCGCGACAAGCCCTTGGACACGGCTACCGTGTGGAGGTGCGCATCATCATCTGGGAGGACAACTCGGCGTTGACCGTGCCAGCGAGTGCGCTGTTCCGCAGCGCTTCGGACTGGGCCGTATTCAAGGTCAGCAATGGCAAAACGCGACTGACACCGGTCACTATCGGCCGTAATAATGGCATCATCGCTGAGGTAGTGGGTGGTCTTCAAGCCGGTGACAGCATTGTGCTCTACCCTGCATCAGGGCTCACGGACAACACCAGGGTCGTACAGAGGCATGCGGGCTGAACGGCGAGCAATGCCCGAGAACAGGAAACTGTGCCGGCCCACTCGCCGCCCTGCGCAACGATTTGGCGAAAGAGATTGCACGCACTGTGGCCGCAAACCCCCGAATGCTGGGCACTGATGGAGACACGGGCCACATTCGCCGCAGCAGAGGACGCCAACAGCGAAACCGTAGAGGCAGGCGCCGCGCACCTGAAAGCAACCGTGCCGGTGTACCTCGTTTACTTCACCGCGTGCGCGGTAGGGAGTGACGTGTTGTTCCGGCGCGATGTGGACGCGATAGGCCAGCACTATTCCAACGTCCCCGATGAGCTCATCCGGGCACATCGAAAAACCGCTTAGTGATTATCCGCCTGTATCTCGACCAGCCGCAGCAGGTCGCCGATTGCAAAGGTATAGTCTGCCAGGTGCAGGGTGCTGGAGCCGAGAAACGCCTGTATCAGCTGAGGCGTGAACGGAGTTGATCGACCGGGTGCAGTGTCGATACCCAGAAATCCGTCGGCTTCGCAGGACATGCTGTATAGCCCCGGATAGCCAATCCAGTTCGTCTCCACACCTTCCGGGAACGGGATGCCCTCTTCATCGTTGTAGATTGTATTTGCCGCTATACCCGGTTCGCCAGCCAGAACCGATGGATTGACACAAGGCCTGGGGGACGACGAAGCAGGTCGCCCTCCCCCCGCCGCGACACTATCGAAAGCGACAATGCAGGCTGTATCTGTGGCGTGGTTGCACAGAGGCAGGTTCTGGAACGTGCCGCCAACAAGTTCGCCTGCGGGTACGTCAAGCGCACCGGTTGGCCCCACCACCAGGGCAGAGATCAGCCGTGAGCGCAGCGCCGCGTCATTTTCGAAACGATTTTCCAGTAGTCGCAGCAGAACATGGGAGCCCTGAGAGTGCCCCATGAGCACAAAGTTGCGCGTCGGGTTCTCCAGCAGGTACTGGTCAAACGCCTCCTCGATATCGGCATACCCCAACACAAAATACTCACTCTCAAACGTGTTCTCTACACCATAGCTTCCAATGGTCATTTGCCGGTATTTCGGTGCATACACGTCACACAGTTCCGTGAAGCGTGCTGCCTGGTTGTAGAGCGGGCGTAGCATGAGCGAGTCGTCGGTGAGATCCAGCGTATTGCCCGGCTCCTCCCTCAAGTCGACCGTGGGGTACACGTAGAAGCAATCAAACGGTGCATCGACCACGGGTTCGTGCTGAAACACTGCCCTGTTGCCATCTTCGTAGATATACGTGATTGCCTGATCGAGATCCAGACAACGGTCTTGTGCAATCCCCGGCTTGCAGAGCCACAGTGCCTCATCTGCATAGGGCCCAGGCTCGAAGACCGCGTCGTTGCCATCCGTGCACGCAGCGAGCAACAGGGGGGCCGACACCCTTAACACTCGGTGAAGACATAGATACACACGGCGTAAAAACGGCGAACTGTCAAGCATGGTGAGGCGTCCAGTATTCTTGAAAAAATTGGCCAAGAGTGGTTCATTTACACGATGAATCACTCCGGAATGAGACGCGCATGCTAGCAGAAATCCGCGAACGGGGTGAACGCGTGGTCTATCCCACAGATACCATGCACAAGCGAGAGGATTTCACACTATTCATTTTTCGCGCTTCCACTGTGCCGTGCTATTTTGGAGTGATGGATTAGGCACTATGGGAAGCCTGCGTGCTCGCTGTAATCAATCGCACAGCGGGCCCCTTCTCATATGTGGTTTGACAACAGATCCGGGAGTAGTCAAATGGAATTGCTACAACGCGTGCTTGACGGCAGCCTCATGCCCCACGGCCACTGTCTGCTGTGGCGGTGGGACCTACTGTTTCTTCACGTGGGTGGCGACACACTCACCACGCTTGCCTATTTTGCCATTCCCGCAATACTGATCAGACTGGTGAGAAAGCGTGAAGATCTCACTTTTGACCGCGTCTTCCTTATGTTTGCTGCCTTCATCTTCCTCTGCGGCGTAACGCACCTGATCTCACTCATCAACGTCTGGCATGGTTACTACTTTATCGAAGGTTTGGCCAAGATATCGACTGGCGTGGTATCTGCCATCACCGCTGTCGTTGCCTGGCGTTTGCTGCCCACTGCTATCAGCATCCCCAGCCGGGCCCGCCTCGTCGCGGCCAATGAAGAACTACGTGTAGCGCGAGAGGACATACTCGAAGCGAATATCAGGCTGGAGGAAAAGGTAAGAGAACGTACCGCGCAGCTGGAAGCACTCGCGGTCGAAGATCCGTTGACCGGCACGTTCCGTCGCAGCTATGCACTTGATACGCTGCGCGAGGAACTCAAGCGCGCTGAACGCTATGATGTACCCCTCACGGTTGCAATGATTGACATTGATGACTTCAAGGCAGTCAATGATACCCACGGCCATTTGGCAGGCGACGATGTACTACGCGGGGTGGGCGCACTCTTGAACACTTTGAGCCGCGACTCCGACACCATCGGGCGCTTCGGTGGCGAGGAGTTCATCATAGTCATGCCTGAGTGTGATGAAAACCAGGGGATTCTTGCCGTGGAGCGCTTCATCCACGTACTTCGCGAGCACGAGTTCACCTTGGCGTCCGGCGAAACACTGCACGTAACCTGTAGCGCAGGTACGGCGCAAGCTGATACGGACGTCACTGAAGCAGAGCTTGTGGGGCTCGCAGACAAGGCGCTGTATAAGGCGAAAAAGGACGGCAAGAATCGTGTCGCAAGCTGTACCAATAGCAATAGCACTACGAAGGAACCGTGAACCTGAAAGTAGCTGAAAACCCGATGCTGGTACTGAAGACGGCGCGAACAGAGAGCCAGGCGGGCCGAGGAACCATTACGTAATTCCACTGGAGGCGCGTTATGGCACGAGTGATACCCGAAGCTTTCGTCGGCCAGCAGGAATTTCCCTGCGTCCTCGACTGGCTTCCCGCCGAATCCGCACAGGAAAAAATACGCTGGCACCTTGTGGCGGGTTGTCCACGGTGAGCAACAGGCCTTCGATAAAGCGTTCCTGCTGATTTTCGAGGTATTGGCTGGCCAGATAGCCACCGGCCAGCAATGCTGCGAGGGCGCCCAGGCTTACCATGCCGAGTATGGCGGCGGTGCTGCGCGCGGCAAGGCTACGGCGAATACGCCGGGCGATCATTGTTCCTCCGCGGCTGCCCCAGCCGGCAATCTGTGGACAACGACGACGCGGTCATCGATCTGGCCCGCGTCAAGGTAGCCAATCGCACCCGGATTCCGGGCTACCAGGTCAATCACGTCACTCGCGTTGTCAATCCAACGCGGCGGCGAGGCTCGCCCGGAGAACACCAGCCGAGCCCAGTAGGAGTTCACCTCAGCCAGGGTTTTGCCCAGCAGGCGATCATAGAACACCTCTCGGCGCGGAATCAGGTCCACCGGGTAAGCCGGTCCACCGGATGGTAGTTTCTGGTAGCGACCCATGTAGATATTGACCAGCTCCTTCCGCGACATCTCGGTGAACCCACTGTCTGGGTGGGCCACCACCAAGAGCTCCTCGGCCACAAGCGGCAGCGCCACTGGCAACAACATCAGCAGAAACAGGCTGTAGCGCAGGCGGGTCATCAGAAGACGAAGTCGAGCGATGTGCTGAACACGATGGCGTCACCGTCCCACTCCGGTTCCGCGGCATAAATAGCACCGGCTGGTTCAGGTGCCTGAATGACGTCGAGCTGAAATTTCACCGCTGCGTTGGCGGTGAAATCGTAGCGCGCACCCAGCATCTAGGTGTGTTGTTCGGACTGGACTCCATTGAGCGCGAGATTGATCGGGTCGTCTGGGGGCAGCTGAGTGACCCGATGCGCGCCCCGGGTATCGGAGCGGGCATAAGCGACATAGGGCGTCAGTGAGCCAAAGCGGTAGCCCAGTAACCCGTAGACATTGTACCCATCGAGCAGGGCCGCGGTTTCAGCATGTCGCCGGTTGTAAAGCAGCTGTGCCTGCAGTGGACCACTGCTCCAGCTGATTTCCACATTAAACTGGTCAAGATCGGTCCCGGCGACTTGCAGGTCTTGGGCCAGGCTTTGTAGCGCAGGTAGTCCGCTCGCCTGAAGTTGCTCTCGCAAGGACTGAAATGCCTCGTATTCTTTGTCCAGTTCACTGTGGGAGAAGCCTGCTCGAAGTTGTAGGTCGCCCAGCCGATAGTGAAGGTAGCCGCCTATCACCTCAATGCCTGTGACATCGTATTCAGAGCCGGGCTTTGGCACCAACTTTTCGTCACCGATGCCCGCAAACGCCTTGAACGAGAGTATCCCATCGCCCAGGCTCCTGCGGTACACGAGATCGACGCCGTCCAGATGAGTCAGCTGGAGAAAGCCAAAGTACTCGACCGGCTGACGGATCGGCAGGTAGCCGTAGCCCACATGCCGGGAATCAGCCTCCAGGTAGGCATCGAAACCCACGCGCCCGGCACGCAGCGTAAGGTTGGGATCGGGGCTGTACTTGGCAAAGGCCCAGGTCAGGCGCGGCTGGTAGTCGTCGTAGTGGTGGTGCACGATACCCTGGAGCATGACCTCCCATTGCTTGTCTATACGCCACTGCATCTGGCCGCCCAGCAGGGAGTCCGGCCGCGTACTCCAGCCCCCGCTGGCGCCCCGGGGCTGGGAGAGGTTGCCGACGAAGGTGAGGTTTTCATCGTTGTTATATACCGCGCCCAAGGTGCCAAAACCGCGCAGCTCAAGCGTTTTATGCAACACCTGGGCGCTCGCTGCAGCGCCGGGCAGGCAAAGTAGTAGTGCGGCCAGAGCACCTGCACGCGTACCTGTATTTGTCACACCGTTAACCTCTTGGCTTACTGGTTGTGGTCGGTGACCCCGTGCCACTGAAGCTCACGCCGGAGGCTACATGCGCTCGCCTCTCGCATGCACAAGCATGCAGTGCAGCCCTCTTCGGCCATGCGCACCAGAACCAGTAATACTGGCATCAAGGAACAGTGTAGTGACGAAAGCCGGGGCAATCCAGCCGTGTGGCGCCAGCGTGTATCCGGGCCGGGATCCCGGGGAACCAGACGCTATTTTGAATCTGTAAAGTGAAGCACTTGAAATGCTGTTTAATCCAGCTTCAACCAATCCCTGAGGCTGCGCCCGATATCCTCAATTTCCTCCATGCACACTTCGTGTTGCATGGGATAGCTTCGGTACCTTGGAGCAAAGCCCATGCTTTGTAATATCTGGCTCGCGGTATGGCCCATTGTCTCCGGCACCATGGGATCCCGGGCGCCATGGAAAATCTCAATGGGCAGCGCCTTGTTAGCGTCCGAGAGACTCACCTCTCTGGCGGTGGCAAAATAGGTAGACAGCGCCAGTAATCCGCCCAGGGGCTGTGCATAGGAAAGCGCCGTATGATAGGCGACAGCACCTCCCTGACTGAACCCGGCAATCACGACCCGCTCACTCGCGATACCCGCACCCAGTTCTCGCTGGATCAATTCCCGAACGGCGGCGGACGACGACTCTATCTGCTCCAGGTCAATCTCGCGCTCTATCGACATGGCGAGTATGTCGTACCACGCCGGCATCACCATACCGCCATTGATTGTGATGGGGATTTCAGGGGCGTGGGGGAAAACAAACCGCACACCGTGACCGTCTGGCAATCCCAGATGGGGCACCACCGGGACGAAATCGTGACCGCTGGCGCCTAACCCATGCAGCCATATCACCGCCGCATCGGCGGCACCATTGGGTTCCAATATTTCACACTTGAGCAAGGCCCGCCCTCCTGTATGCAAATTTCCGCACAGAATATCACGGCTAACTCTTGCGCCCCAGGACAGCGGATATTCGAGAGCGGTGCCTGTAACTCAGCAGACAGTGCTCGGTAGCGGCCGGACTCCGGTTTGGCGGTAGCTGCGGTGTGTGAGGGATTGCGCACTGCAATGACGGCCCGGACTAGGGGCCGCTACGGTGCCTGGCAATGACGATTTCTGCCTTCCTGCTTGGCCCTGTACAGTGCCTCATCTGCCCGCCTCATCAGGGCATCCGCTGTGGGTATCCGTATCGACCCAATAACAGGCACCGGCGTTGCCCCACCGGTGCTCACCGTTATGGCTACTCGTAAACCTTCCAGGCGACTGACCAGCTGCGCCAGTCGCCTGGCCACGGCGCAACACCCGCTCGCATCAGTATGTGGCAACAGCAACACAAATTCTTCCCCGCCCAGGCGAGCGACGGTGTCATTCGTCCGCGAAACGTCGCGGAGAGCCGCAGCGAGTGCACGCAGGGCCTGATCGCCCTCGGGATGGCCGTAGCTATCGTTATAGCGTTTAAAGTGGTCCACATCAACGATCAGCAGCGATAGCGGCTCCCCGGTTCGCTTGCTGCGGGACAACTCTTCGTGCAATCGTCCCTCCAGCGCGCGTCGATTGTTGAGTTGGGTCAGAGGGTCCGTGCTGGATAGCTGCTCCAGCCGGTCATTCAGCGCTTCCAGCTGCTTCTGTCGTTGCTGTAACGCGGCCTCGGCGCGCTTCTGCGCGCTGATGTCCTGCATCTGAGAAACAAAATACTCCGGCTTGCCGTTTTCGTCACGGACCATGGAAACACTCAACAGAGCCCAGATTTCCTGCCGGTTCTTGTGAAAGTAGCGCTTTTCCATCCGGTAGGTGTCGCGTTCCCCCGACAGCATTTCACGCAGCAATTCCAGATCCTTGTCGAGATCATCCGGGTGAGTAAGTGCCTGGAAGTAATTGGTCAGCAGTTCGGTCTCACTGTACCCCAGAAGTTCAATAGCAGCATTGTTGACTCGCAGCCAACGGCCTTCCAGGCTGACCAGGGCCATGCCGATCGCAGCATACTCGAACGCACTCTCGAACAGCTCTGTATTCTCACGCAGTTGGCGAATGGCACGCTGCCGCTCACGGTCCAGCTGATCCTGTTCGATGATCTGGCCGATACGACCGGCCATCAATTCGACCAGTTCCACGTCAGTTTCGTCAAAGGGGAAGTCGCGCGCTTGGGGCGAGGAGAAATTCAGGGTTCCGTAGATTTCTCCGTTAACCCGAATAGGGGTCGCAAGATACGCCTCCAGCTGCATCTCCCTGTAGGCCGGATGCCCGCACAGTGCGGCGTCCTGTCCGGCGTGGGAAACTGCCACCGTCATATCCCTGTCAACGACCACAGAGCAATAGGTATCCCCCAGCGTCATGGCGTCGCCGGAAGCGAGGCCCTTTGTCTCGGGCTCGACAGCAAGGATGACGTACTGCCCGTCACCGATGCGACTGACGATACCGATAGACATGTCGAAGAACCGCATACCTGTTACCAGGTAGTCAGAGTAGAGCTTCGCATAGGAATCATAGTGACCCAGACTGAGCCGGTGGAGCTCCCTAAACCGGTTTGTCAGATCTTCGAGCTTGCTGGTCCGGGGGTCTGTCATGGAGGGGGGCTGTTCTTGTCTCGTGGGGAGAATTGTCAGGGGCAAGGGTTACACAAGACCCAGACGCTGCACAAGGGTATCCCGCAGCGGGAATATCACTAACGCTTCTGGCCGGCGGTATCGCGCGGGGGCTGCCGGGTGGATGTGGATGCGACCTGGCTGGGGTCACTCACACACCGCACCCGGTCACGGGAGCGGCCTGTCTATTGTGTCGTCCACCTGCGAGGCGGCCGTACCGCCAGGAGTACCGAAAGCGGTAAAGCTTTCATGAAGGGTTAAGGCGTGTACACACAGACGCGGTTTCTGCCAGTTTCCTTTGCGCGATACAATGCTCTGTCGGCTTGTTCCAGCAGTTGTGCGGGCGTGATACCGAACTCGCCTGCCACGCTGACGCCTGCGCTAACGGTAAACTTGATGGCGACTCCCTCGTGCACGAGTTGCGCTGATTCGGTGGCTGTTCGCAATCGCTCGCCCATGCACAGGGCTGCCGCTTCGTCTGCATTGGGAAGAAGGATGGCAAATTCCTCCCCGCCCATTCGTCCAATGGTGTCTTCGGTTCTGATCGACCGGCTGGCTATTGTAGCGAAGTGCTGCAAGGCTAAATCGCCAGCATAATGGCCATAAGTGTCGTTGACGTTTTTGAAATGATCAATGTCGAGGACCATCACGGAAAGAGGTCTTTTTCCTCGCTTCGCACTGGCAAGTTCTTTCTCTAGTGCCAGAAGAAGCGCGCGCCTATTATAGAGCTGAGTCAGCTCATCTGTCATGGCAAGCTGTGAGAGATGAGCCTTGAATTTTTCAGCTTCTGTGGTGTCGCGAACCAGGGCAAACATTTGTCTTTTGCCACTCACGTCGATGCCAACGATATTCATCTCAAAGGGGAAAGCGGCTGCCATTTCTTCGCACGTGAACGCTGTTGATGGTGCGTGCTTCGCCTGAATCCAGCAAAGGCCAGAATGTTTCGATATTTCTACCCGTTTCCTCGATTTCACTCACGTGGATAGTAAGAAGCTCGCTACGAGTATAGCCCAGCTGATTACAAGCAAATTTATTGACATCGATTAATTCACCCGCTTCGTTGTAGACAAAAAATGCATCAGGCGCGTTTTCTATGAGCGTGCGCAAACGGCTTTCATTAATCCGCAACGCCGCCAGTTCAGTCTTTACACGTTGGGAGAATCGATTTTCATAGCGTACTGAAAACAGCGGAAAGAGAATCAACACAATCGCCGCGACAGACAATGTCGAGATCATCGCATCCCCTTCGATCAGGAACCCAGCCGGACTAGCGGGTGTCGATTGGATCAAGGTGAATGTGACAGCTGCCATTCCTGTGTAGTGCATACTTGAGACTGCCGCTCCCATCACCAATGCGGTAATGGCTTTCGTGAAAAAGCGTTCCTCTAGTACGCCCTGCTCCATTTTCATGAGAATCAACAATGCAGCGGTCGAGACGATAATCGCAATCAAGACGGACAGCGCGACGAGGTTGAGGTCATAACGCATCTGCACTTCCATCTGCATTGCCATCATACCCAGGTAATGCATACCTGCGATGCCCAACCCCATAATGAAACCGCCGGCAAGAACCCAGTGGGATTTTCGCAGCAGATACACGAACGAGAAACCGGCGAAACTCGCCACAACGGCTAGCAATAAAGAGAGGACTGTATAACCGACTGAATACCGTAGCGACACGGGGAGTTGCAGAGCGAACATGCCAATAAAGTGCATAGTCCATATACCCAACCCCATGGCGCTGGCGCTGGTCCAGAGCCATACGTTCCAGAGCCCCTTGCGGCGGGAATTTTGAACGCTCCTGGCCAGTTCCAGGGCTACGAATGATGCAAGTACAGCCGTTGCGACGGAAATGAAGACAAGTGGCAAACTGTAATTTGATTCTAACGGAGGCATGGCCGGACTCTTTGAAAAACTGTCGGTGCGACTATAAGACGTTAGCTACCATTAACACCTTCGGGCCCCACGATCCCGGTGAGATCACTATAAGGGAGCCGCCGTTTTACCGCTTGTTTCTCTAGTCTAGACGGCAAGAGACCGATTGTGTATGTTTCTCAGCGCTTAACAACCGCTGTCGGTATCACGAAAAATGAACTGATTTTATCAGTCAGTCTCTAGCTGATCGATTAGCACGGCTACGCAAGAACATCCTCACCCAACAACCCTCGCTCTGCCAGGAGTCTTAAAACGCCCTTGCACTTATCCCGTAACATATCCCGCAGCAGTCGCACGGCCGGGGTAATGGATTGCCTGCTCGGGCATATCAACCAGAGTTCCGTTGCGCGTGGTTGAAACTCAGGCATAACGTTGACCACTTTACCCGATAGCAGATCATTCGACATATCCAGGCAAGACTTGATAGCCAGGCCTTTACCCGCAACACACCAGCGCCTGACCAGCTCGCCGTCGTTGGCGGCGCGATCTCCGCTCATTTTAATTTTGTAGTCCGTGGAGTCGCGCGTGAAAGTCCAATCATCATAGATAATGTCGTGTAACTGGTAGAATAAGCCGTTGTGGACCGCCAGATCGTGAGGGTGTTTCGGGGGGCCGTGCAATTTAAGGTAATCAGGGGTTGCACACAGTAGTGATGGCGCATTACAGATTTTGAATCCGTAGAGGCTGGCGTCACTGGGGGACCCGTAGCGCAGGGCGACGTCAACGGTATCACGATAGAAGTCGATGTTACTGTCGCCGATGTTCAGCTTTAGACTCACTTGGGGATAAGTCACCATAAAATCGTCAAGCCAGGGGATCACCAGGTTGCGACCCAAATCCGATGACAGCGACAAGCGCAGCTCCCCCTCCACGACATCCAGATCATCCCGCATATTTTGTCTGGCCGATTCCAGCAAGGAGAGCGCCTGCTGACACTGTGGAATATAGCGCTCTCCCGCGCTGGAGAGGCGAAGCTGTCTCGTGGTGCGAATAAACAACTCTGCGCCCAGCGCTTTCTCTGCCCGCTTCAGCGCCGCACTGGCCGTTGCCGTGCGCATATCCAAATGCTTGGCTGCAGCGGTTATGCTGCGAAACTCCGCCACTTTGAGAACGACTTGCAAATCTTCTAAAAGCATATTATCTAATATTTTTTGATAATGTTTCGATCATTATGATGTACATGGCGACACATTAAAACACTATCCTTCGCTTCAGTTACTCAATCACTGGAGACTAAGCATGAAAGCGATCGCGTATAAACACTCACTGCCCATTGATCATCCGGAATCATTGCTCGATATCGAGCTGCCCCAGCCCAATGCCGAGGGAAGTGACCTGCTCGTCAAGGTGCATGCCATTGCGGTCAACCCGGTGGATTTCAAGATTCGCCAGAATGTCGAGCCCGAACCCGGGCAGTACAAAGTCCTCGGCTGGGACACCGTGGGTGAGGTGGTGGCTACAGGACAATCCACGACTCAGTTCAAGCCGGGGGATCAGGTGTTCTATGCCGGCGACCTCAATCGCCAGGGTGGGAATGCCGAATATCAGTTGGTGGATGAGCGACTGGTGGGTCACAAGCCGAAAAGCCTTTCCAATGCAGAGGCAGCTGCGCTGCCGCTGACGACAATCACCGCGTGGGAACTGTTGTTCGAGCATCTGCGCATTGCGCAACAACACCCGGATGCCACATCACGCTCTGCAGAAGTCATTCTGGTCGTCGGCGCGGCTGGCGGAGTGGGCTCTATCCTTCTACAGCTTGCCAGATCAATTACCGGTGCCACCATCATCGCAACCGCATCCCGCGCGAGCTCAATAGAGTGGGTTAAAAAACTGGGCGCTCACCATGTAATAGATCACAGTAAGCCACTGCAGCCACAAATCGAAGCGCTTATGCAGAGTGACGGTGTGGGCCAGATTACCCATGTTGCCAGCCTGAATGGCACACAAGCCTATTTCGATAGCTATACAGAATTGCTCGCGCCCTTTGGCAAGATCGCGATGATCGACGATCCGGAGACCTTTGACGTAGCAAAGCTGAAACCCAAGAGCCTCTCATTGCACTGGGAGTTTATGTTCGCGCGCTCGATGTTCCAGGCGGCGGATATGCAAGAACAAGGCCACCTGCTGAACCGGGTCTCGGAACTGGTTGATCAGGGCAGTATTCAAACCACAGCGGGCAAGACACTGGGTAGTATTAACGCCCGGAACCTGAAGCTGGCGCACGCTGAACTAGAGTCCGGCCGCGCGATCGGAAAGATCGTACTTGAGGGATTTTGAACTCGTCGCCATGAGGGGAGCTTACTGATGCAGAAAACTATTCTTATTACAGGCTCAACCGACGGGATTGGCCTGGCAACTGCGAGAGCAATGATCTCGCGGGGACACAGGGTTTTGCTGCATGGTCGCAATGCAGAAAAACTCGAGCAGGTTTATACGGAACTCACCGGGCAGGCGGGTAACGCGCTGGTTGAACGCTACGTGGCGGACCTGTCTGTTATGGCTGAAGTAGCGGCGCTTGCCAAGGCGATAGCGCAACAGCATACAAAGCTCGATGTATTGATCAATAATGCCGGTGTTTTTCGGGTTGCAGAGCCGACCACCATTGGCGGCCTGGATGTGCGCTTTGCGGTGAATACTCTCGCCCCGTATTTGTTGACGCAGCGACTGTTACCATTGCTTGAAAAACGCGGGCGTGTGATCAATGTCTCGTCCGCCGCTCAGTCACCAGTAAATACCGAAGCACTGGCCGGCCGTCTGCAGATACCCGATGCTTTAGAAGTCTACGCACAAAGCAAACTGGCGCTCACCATGTGGTCTATTCGTTTATCACAGGCATTGAAGATTAAAGGACCAGCTATTATTGCAGTTAACCCCGGCTCCATGCTCGGTAGCAAAATGGTGAAAGAGGGTTTCGGCGTCGCCGGTAAAGACTTGGCAAAAGGCGTTGATATTCTCTGTCGAGCTGCGCTAACGGAAGAATTTTCGGCCGCCTCCGGACAGTACTTTGACAATGATTCAGGACAATTCACCACCCCACACCCGGATGCTTTAAACCCACAGAAAGTCACCGACGTCATACGCGTTATCGAAGGCATTCTGGAAGACTTATGAAGAACATCAGCAGAAGTACAGCAGGGGCCTTACTCGTTTTCAGCCTGGCATTCACTGCCCGTGCCGAAATACCCGAAGCCCGATCAGAGGTGGTGTCGGTAGATGACGTAGCCTGGGGATACCTGAACCCCGCCAGGGGTGACAAAGGCCCGAGAGCTGCAGATTTATGGGGCGACAGAACGAAAAATACCGCAGCGGGTATATTGCTGCAGTTTCCCGAGGGCTTTTCTTCACCGCCCCACATTCACAATATCACGTACCGCGGTGTCGTTATCCAAGGGGAACTGCATAACGATGATCCTGAAGCAGAAATCATGTGGCTACCTGCCGGATCATTCTGGACACAACCCGCAGGCGAGGCACATGTGACCGCGGCCAACGGCAAAAGTAACATCGCCTACATCGAAATCAATAGTGGCCCATACCTTGTTCAGCCTACCGAGCGGGCATTCGACAATGGTGAGCGGCCAATGAACGTTGACCCGTCCCATATTGTCTGGCAGGACTCATTCAGCCAAGATGACAACAACATGTACGACGTTCGAGTCGCTTACTTGTGGGGTGATCCCGCCGAAGGCAATTTGCGCGGCACCATGCTGAAACTTCCCGGTGGCTTCAAGGGGAAAATCAGAACCAGCGCGGCCGAGTTCAAGGCCATAGTTATTGAAGGGGATATAGACTACAAAAACCAGCAATCCATAAAGAAACTCAAGCCCGGTAGTTATTTTGGCTCGACGGAGGATGTCGTACACGAGATAGCGGTCAATCCTGGGCAGGCATCGATACTCTACATTCGCAGCGACGATACATACGGTCTATTGACAGATTAGCCAAAAAACAATCAATCTGGATTCTGCCCTGTAAATCCAACTCCGGGGATTACGCAAGACCTGCACTGAGCAGGGCGTCCGAGAAAACTCTCTCCTGGTCAGCATTCTTGTTGGGGAAACTGCGGAAGAATATCTTGCGTGAGTAGCCGGGATGACGAGCCAATGTGGAGTCCAGAGCCAGCTTGGCATCTTCATGGCGGCCGGCGAGTTGCAGGCAGGCAGCCGCAATAGCATGGATATGAAAGTGGGCATTGGGCTCCAGGGTCGCGCGAACGGCCCATGCCGCCGCCTGCTGGTAATCGCCCTGTGCGACCAGGCTGACGGCGCGACTACTTTTCATGGCGAACAAGAGCGGATCAAAAGGGCTGAGCCGCTCTGCTGTCTCTAGGGAAGGTATCGCGGTGTCAAACAAACCACTATGGCTGCCAACGAAACCTTTGGCGTAGTGCCCCAGTGCATAATTATGATTGGCCTGCAGCGCTCTATCGAGTGAACTGATAGCCAAATCATGCTGGCACGACAAGAATTGCGCGCGCCCCAAAGACCAGTGACCCATGGCGTCACGAGCCTCCAGACAGACGCTACGCTCCGCAGAGGCCAGTGCGCACTGAACTTCCGCATCGACATTGTCTGCATTATTGAGGAATGCGCGGGAGAAGTGCGTCAGCGACTGCATGGCATGAGCGCGACTGAAGTGCGGGTCCTGCCGCAATGCCCATCGCAGATAGTTCGCTGCAATCTCTGTGTCTCTCGCAGTGAAGCGAAAGCTGTGCTGCAGCGCCATATGGTAGTTTTCCCAGGCATCTAGATTTTCCGGCGGCTTAAGCCGCGCACGCTCATATTCCGCCCGTTCTATCTCAGGCTCGACAGCAGAAACAATTGCATCCGCCAGCTCGTCCTGTAGCAAGAAGATATCATCCATGCGGCGGTCAAATGACTCGGCCCATACTACCTTTGCCTGCTTCGCTTCGATTAGTTCGACATTCACACGCAGGCGGGCATTGTGTTGCTGGCTACTACCATGAATGAGGTAGCGCACTCCCAACAAGCGGCCGATCTCCGGAAAGGAGTAGTCCAATTCCGAGAATTTAGCAGCGGAAGCCAGTGCTATAACGAACAAACCCCCTACCCGGGAAAGTCGGGTGATGAGATCCGCCGTCAAGCCGGTGGCCACCAGACTATTATTGCCTCGCGCGACATCCCCGAAACCCAGTACAGCCAGTGAGGGCCTTTCTGGCAGCTGCGGAGCGGACTGAATATACGGGCGTTTTTCATTGCCTTGCTCGTAGCCACTTGAGGCTGCTCGTACGGGAGGGGATTGTGATGCAGTCCGCCAGCCCCGCATCAGCAAGGAATCGTCAATGTGTGCTCGCTGCAGGCGGTCGCGACAATGCTCGAAGCATTGGCGGGCACTGTTCCTGCCCTCGTGCTTGAGCAGCATGGCGATAAGCGCCAAACAGGCTTCAACGTCAACACAATTGATTGCGACACGCTTGCGGGCATAGCGAATGCTCTTGGCGGCATCCCCCGATGTCGATTCGCACAAACGCCACAAGACTTTCTCGTGGAGTCTACGTAGCGAGGCACGTTGAGATTCCAGCCATAATTCGAATGAAGCGCTTTCCCTGCAGTCGATACCGGGCAAATATCCCACATGCAGAGCTGCCTCAAACTGTTCCAGGCGCGGCGATAGGGTAGGCAGTGGCGTATCCAGCGCGGCGCGCAACTGTGCCAAATCAGTGGTTACTGCATCGAGTCGCAGAGTCACATGACGGCGGTCAGCTTGCAGGCTATCGCCCAGCAAAGGCCGGAGTTTGGTTAGTGACCAGCGCAAACCTGCGCGTGGGTCATCGTTGGAACACCAGAGGAGATCGCAGAGCGCTTCCCGCGAGTGAGCTCGTGGCTCCATGGCGAGGAAAACCAGCAAAGCACGCGTCTTGCGGGAGGCAGGTAGCGGCAATACCGCGCCATTCATGCGCACACAGGGTTCGCCAAGCAGTGTTATGTCTATATCAGGCCGACCATCGATCATCATGCCGGAGGCGTCCGCTTTATCGCGTAAACAACGGGTTAAGCCGTCGCTACGGGCCAGCAGTATAGCGTACTCATTACAACGCTAGCTCAAACGCTGATTGCAACGTTACTGAGCGGTACTGTTTATCGACCCAGAGCAGTGATTACGCTCGGGATTCAGTCAGAACGCATGTAAAGGAGAGCTACCATGCCGCTAGTACAAGTACAGGTCATAAAGGATGTATTCAACGAAGGGCAGAAGCGCGAGATCATCGAGAAAATTACCGACGTGATGGTGAGCATCGAGGGTGAGGCACTACGCAGCGTCACCTGGGTCAATATCGTGGAAATCGATAGTGGTAGCTGGGGCATTGGTGGGCAGGCACTCACCACGGACGCAGTGCGAACGATGCAGGGTGCCGGCTAACCAGGCTATCAATCAAGCTCGCGGCAATCTGGCCCTTCAAAGTGGAAAACTCTTTTACGCCCATTATTTGACGAGCGTTATTGTTTCCCTGATTTGGTGAGCGGCCGGTGCCTGAGATTTCCCTCTTGGAGCGCTATAAACAGCCTCGAATTTATACATGCAGTCTTTACTACGCGGGTCACCAATAATGACATCAATCGAAAGTGCGCTCCCATATCTACACCCGACCTTCATACCTTCAGGTTGCGTGCTTTTGCAATATTCGTTAATACGCGCTTTGATGGTATCTTTATGTGTCCAACCTTCCCAACTTCTATTTTCATCATAGGCTTGTAAAGAAGCAGGCGCTTCTGTGTAGTATCTATAAGAAAATGTTCTTGGATTACCGGACTTGTCAAATGTCAGTTTGGCGGCCTTATCGCCAACCTTGTGCAGAGAACCTTGGTCATTTGTAGCATAAGTCAGCATTTGCTTTTTTTGGGCGGCGCAAGGCATCTTCGATCTTTGCTTACAGGTAATGTCGTGAAGCCCCAATTGCTGCAGCGTATTCGTAATCTCCTCAACGCTTTGGTCCAGCGAAATACCTTCAATCTTTTTATAACACTGCGGATTGACAGCAAATGCACTCAACGAAAATGTTGTGATGGAGAAAACAGCTACTGCAATTGCTGCAAATTTTGGGGTAAATAATGTCGACACGTCAGACTCCTCTGCTAAATTTTTGGTTTTGACTCCGTTAATGGTTGATGCACGTGGCAATACCATGTTCAGAAATTTTTGCTAATCCCTCGAGAAACTGACGAATTAAACTCCGGCTGCCTCTCTTCCGATAACGTAAATTATCTTTCGCACTTTTGAGAAGAGGCGGTGGCCTCCCAAGTTGATACGATTGAGTTGCGAAGCTTAATCCCACAACAACGGAGAACCACCACCATGGATAACGATAGCGAGAGCAAGCGCTTGGGTAAAGTCGTTCAGATTAATGATGCCAGGATTCAGGATCACCTCGGTGAACTGGTTCGCGGCACCGTTGAGGAGACGCTGAGGCCGACACCATATGCGGGGCCCAGCGCTACGAACGCAGTCCCGACCGAATCGACACCCGCGCCGGCAACTACGAACGCACCTTCCACAGCAAAGCCGGTGAGGTGAAGCTGAAGATGCCGCAGGTGTCGGCCATGCTCAAGGCCATTCATGCCCAGGAGAGCCGCGAGGCGGCGCAGGACAAGGCCAAAAAGGTTGTCGAGGAGTTCAGGGCAATGTGGCTCCAGAAAGCTGCTGACCTGGTGGAGCGCTGCCTCGACGAAACATTGGGCTACTACAGCTACCCGCAAACCCATTGGCTGAAGATCCGTACCAACAACCCCCTGGAGCGGATCATGCGGGAGGAACGGCGACGCACACGGGTCGTGGGCGCCTTCCCCGATGGTGAGTCAGCGGTGATGCTGGTCGGCGCCAGGCTGCGTCACATCGCGAGCACCAAATGGGGAACCCGCAAGTACATGTCGATGGACTGGTTGCGGCAACAGGATATGGAAGCTCAGCAGTCAGCTTGATGGTCACCGCCGAAAAGAACGTGCGAAAAAATATTTACACTACCCGGGACTATGTTCCCTACCTCAAACCACTTCCTCATCCGCGCTATCGCTACAACGCCTGGCTCAGAAAACAAGACTGGTTTACAGATGAACTCGTCGGGCTGAAACGGCCGGTTGGTCAGCGGCTAGATTAAAAACTGAAGGCTCTACTTCTCACCATTTGCTATCGCCACTCTTTCTAGTTGCGCAGCATTGTGCTTATCGTACATGGCAAATAAATTTGCCTCAAACTGTACTTTCTCAGGCGTATTGCATGACAGCTTGCTCATGAACGCTCTAGTGGCTGCCGTGACGTCTGATACTGTCAATCGTTCTTCATCGCCATGTATCCGATTCAGAATGCTGTCTGAGACCTCAGCTTGGTAAGGATCTGCTCGGCTTATGGGCACGAGTCTCTCATAGAGACGCTCTGGCACGGTATGCCTGATGGTATTCGAAGACGTCACCCGCTCTGACTCAATGCCTAGGCCGTAATCGGTTTTGGTAATCGCTATCCAAGGGATGGAAATTGTTTTCGGTTTCGGCCCCATACATTGCGAAAACGTATCGTCATAACGGAAGAGATAGGTGACGTAGGCGGCAGGTAAAAGGCTTTGATTGGCGACCCATTCATCCAAAGCAGCTCTTTCGCGCTCTGTCAAAAATCCTTTCCCTGACAATAAAGAGCTCAAATCCTGATAGGCCCGGTTTCCATCTCCCGTCATGGCCTTGATATAAGGCGCTGCGAAACGACGGTCAGACACAGCCACCTTGTTTGGCAGGTTTCGATAAATCGCCTCGACATAAGCGCCACCGGTTGGCAAATTTTGGACCAACCTGGCATCTTTACCCTGTAGTTGGTTGTCCGCAAAAGGATTGTTCGTTGGAGCCATCGACGCATACATGCTCTTCGCGGGAATTCCCTCGCGGGTCAGTTTTACTGTGGTGAGATACTGCCTCAAGACCGGCGTCAAAGTAGACGGCTTTAACGTCGCAGCAGCTTTGGGAGAAGCCGTTTTCCGATCAATCGCAAGCTCACCAGCCCATTGGCGATCACCCGCAAGGGTAAATTGACCATAAAGGCTGGATAGCGCCATGACGTCCCCAGAACCGCCGCCACAATTCTCAGACATTAATTCAGGATAGACTTTGGAATGATCTGTTATCTGCCCTCCATCCGTCTGAATGTAATACCGGCTAGTGCTATATCGTGCGGTCACTGGGCGAGGATGTTTGTCAGCGATACGAATATTTACGGGCAGAACACAATCGCGCACGGGGTCATGGGAAAAACCGTCATAGATTTTCTCCGCGTACGAGCTGCCCTTCGTCTCATATAAAACGAGGTCGAGAGATCGGTTTTGCAACACCAGTCGCCATGGCCCTTCGAGATTTGCAGTCTTGGGGATATTGGTCGCAGCTTCACGCGCTTTTTGAACACGGTCGCGTTCTTCCTGCCGACGTTGCGCAGCAGGTTTTTCTATTTGCACACCCGCCTGCCCAAAAAGGCCTTCCAACGCGCTGCTAATTTCCTTCGTCGATTGAGCAGATGCAGTCACAGGCGCCAAACCAAATGAACTCGAGGCAATCACAGCAAAGAATATCTGACAGGAGATCTTGCAACTGGTGGCTCTCACGGTCGCCCCTTTTCTGAAAATTGATGCAGTTGAGTATACCCAATGGGAGTGATCAAGTGGTTTTTGACAACCCAGTTACCCCGCCACATTTGCTGTTCGGCGGGCGCTGACACGCTTATGACTGTCGATGTCGACCAAGAATTCTGGGCTAGGTCACACCGTTGGGCTCGCTATACTTGCTGTGACATTGACTTCACCGCCACGGCGTTCGCAGACCTCAATATCGAAAACAAATGTTCATTATTCCGGCCCGGCATGCGTAACACCCAAGGCCTCCAGTCGGCTGGTTAACAGCGCAATGGCTTTGGCATAGCGTTGCGACAATGATGCGGCCTGTGCATCGGGTAAGTCACGAAGGCGCTCAGGGTCAGTATTGTCCAGCAGATCGCAAAGCTTCACTTGCATTGCACCTACTGCCCCCTGGTCCGCCAACCACTCGATACGTTGCGCATAGGTGCGGTCATCATCCGGTTTTTTGGTCAGCGCACTGACGATGTCAATGGTATCGTCCGAATAACCCCGTTGGTGCAGGTCATCTGCGGTGATACCGCAATCTTCCATCACGTCGTGCAACAGGGCAGCGTGGCGGACATCCTCTCCCGCATCGGGAAACACCGCCTGCAAGCGCATATGTACACGCAGCGGATGTTGGGCATAAGCGTGGCCAGCTTTGTCGGTTTGCCCGGCATGCAGTTTGATGATCCAGGAAACCGTGTCATGTACGCGTCGCTCTCTTGCCCAGCGATCCCATGTCTCATCCGTGACCTTGTCGTGATCAAAAATGCCATAGACATCGAGTGTATAAATCTGGCCGGCAAGATCCGCATGGAAGTCCTCGTCGACGCCGGGCAGGCCCTTGCCCTCGGTATCGGTGACACACTGGGCCAGCAACAATAATTCATCCCTGAATAACAACTCGACGGGGGGTTCTCCCCAGACGTTTTCCATCGCTTCGCTCAAGGACTCAACCTTCTGCGGACGACGTTCTTCCGGGCCAGGAATAAGGTAATGCAATTCCGTAGCCCAGTAGTGATTAGCGCAATACCGCACAATTGCCTTGATCGCCGCCCATTCCTCGATGGAGGCATCGACGGCGGCGAAGGCATAGTCTGTGCGTTCAATGGTGATCATAACCCTGGCCTCAGACACACTTACTGTTTGATGGAGAGGCTTTCAGCTCTTTTCATGGCACTCCGACCGCGCGACTTATCGCTGAAATAGGCCTTGAGCAGTGCATCAACCTCATCAAAGGTAGTGAGAGATAATGCCTGGTTTGCCGTCACAGCTTGCTCCAGCGGTTTACTGGCCTTTTGCAGCTGCTCCAGCGCGTATTCATAATAATCAATCTGGCGTCTGACCCGCTTGCTATTGCCATGGATATCTCGATGCGAGTAGGCCAGATTCAGCCCGATATCCGCGGCCGTGATGTACAGTTCGAGCCAATCGGATTCCCTGGCTAAGACCCGCTTGTTCTCTGCTTCCACGGTATTACTAATCGCTTCACGGGCATCGGGGTTATCGTTGTAGGTGAGCCAGTTCCGGTAGGCTGTATCGCGAACCAGCTTCAAATGACCCGCATCATCAATCTTGAAGTTCAATTTATCCGGATTAATCCGTTCATCGGCAATCCTCCGTTCTTCAGGCCTGAATTTCAGCACCAGCAGCTGCTTTGAATGCGGGTTGGCGTTGGGAAAATCAGGGCATATTTGCTTAATCTTAGGAATAATGGTGTTCTGTAAATACGCGGCAGGATTGGCAGCCAGCAGCGAGCTTTTTACCTGGTCATTCTCGTATTCAGCAATCACGCTGACATACGCGTGTTGGCACCAGGCTTTGCCGGCTGAATAGAAATGAGAGTGTGTAACCAGCCCCGGCGCTCTGTGGAGAACGTAATCAGTAAATTCTGGGTAGTCGTCGACCGATTTTTTAGCCCGGCTCACAGCAGCGGGGTTCGGCTTGGGCTGATCCCTGGCACCGCACAGTACCGGCAGATCATCCCACTTGCCGCTACTAAAATCACCGTAGACCGGAAAGAGATCGTCCCATGACACCATCTTGCGCTGGTCCCGGTCATACCAAGAATTGTGCCCCCTTAAGCCCATGTAAGGCGCATCACCAGCGAGCTGACGATACTCCTCGGCAGTGAAGTTGTGGTTATCCTGGGATTGAAAGGCTTTGTAGCTAATCAGCCTAGGTAGCCTGGAACAGGACGGCCGCTTATCCGGATCAAGGTATTGCTTGAACGGGATAACAAAGACATTGCCGTATTCGGTGGTGATGATGTCCTGTGCGTGCGCGGAAGATATGCCCACTACCGCAGCCATAAGGTTTAACAGTAGCTGCCTGTGCCAACGAAACATTGTAGGGTCCCTTATTCTGGTTAGTGGGCGCGTCGGAATCCGCCTCTGGCCTTAAGGTAACTGCCAGCCATAAAACTCTACCAAACGAAACCCGATAACATACCCGCATGGCGGGAAATTCGAGCCATTGGGGCTCATGAAATCGTCAGGTTCATACCCGACTTCGACGCCAGCTTCGGCAGTCTTGCGGTGAAATCCAGCGGGTTTCCTTCCCTTATGTATAAATACGATAACCCAGAATTACCAATGCTGCCGGGTCTTAAATCCCACCCTGCCGTCGAGGGTTACGACGCGCAATGTTGCGATGTTATACTCGTTAGTCAAGTATCGGAGTCTAGGGAAATTGCGGACGATGCCCCGAAAAATTGTTCTGACGTTGATTTTTTTCAGTCTGCCAATCGGTACTACTTACGCCAACACAGGCTGCACCATCGAACAACTGGCAGGCGAATACAAATCAGCGTACGGGGCGATGGAGTGCAGGGCGGCTTCAGGCCGACTTGATTGCTGCTACGGTAATGTTCGCTCGTGTGATAAGAACCTGGAGCTTACGCTATCCTCGCGCGGTAACGAGCTGACGGGCAAATGGATTGAGGGGAGCCAGAACGGGGCAGCACGGTTTGCCGTCACAAGAGATTGCAGCGTAAGTGACGGCTTCTGGGGTAATGGTCGACGCGCCACCTCACCCTGGTCGGTTACACGCGTGGGGCAAGCAAAGAAAGCACCCGCTCCGACCCGAGGTTCTGCTAAGGCCACGGCCAGCCGGACTGCCCCTGCTCAATCCAGTAGTTCATCATCGAGCTCACAGTCAGATACCGCCACTGGAATGCGCATCGAAAGTGCTCTCGCGGCGCTGGGATACGACCCGGGCCAGGTGGATGGCGTAATCGATGGGAATACCCGGCTTGCTATTGTCGATTGGCAGCGCAAGACCGGGCACAACGCAACCAGGGGGTTGTCGACGCGCCAGCTGGAGTATATGGAAGAGCAGGCGGTCGAAGCACGTGCGCTTGCTGAGCGCCGCGCCCAACTCGAGTCCATAAGCCCGCTGGCTCGCTTTAACAGGCGTGTAGAGCGCAATGAAGCCGTCGTCCTGTTGGATACGAAAACCCGCTGCGAAGAAACAGGCGACCCGCTGGTCGTTATCGCCGAGAGCGAAGCGGCCATACCCGAGAGTGGCCGCGTGCTGGGTGCTTTGCAGAACGCCATCAGCTCCATGCGTTCCGAGTGTCGCAGAAACTGGCGGCGTTTTGACGTTCCCGTCTACACACCGGCAGGTGCAAAGCTGAGCGAACGCTACATGTATATGTACAAATCAGGCGTGATCCTGCCCTACTCTGTTCTTACCGCAGAATATCTGGATTTTCTCAGCAATGACCCAGGGTACCCGTTTGCCCGGGTGGCTCCCCCCCTGATCAATATAGCCAGTGGCTTGTGGGAGCGGGAATTTACCCGCGGCGGCTGGTCTCAGTCCATGGGTGGCGATGCACATTGGCAAACCATCGCATTTCAGTTCGCGCTGGCGGATGCACAACTGTGCAAAAACCAGGTCGGTAAGACCGTAACCTACAAACACACTATTACGCAGCAGGACGAATATACCGTGGATACCACTACGGTCACCTATGAGTTTGATGCAGACTGGGAGCCGATTATTCTGCAGATACTTGCAAACGGAAACCACATCGGCATTCCCATGGGCACCGGCGCCAAGCATCTGATCCGGACTTTCGGATGTGATTCAGAGGAAGTGGCCCGCCTGCGGCGCAACCCGATTACCGTGGTGGCAAAAACGCTGGGTATGCCATTGCCGCCCGGCGCAGGACACGTTCAGCAGTAGCCTATCCTCCGATGAACACCGGCGGCCGCCGGTCGAGATAGATTTGCAATATCTCGATCAGGGTTGCTGTCGGGATCTTTGCAGATCGCCATGTCGGCCATGCGCCGGCGACAGCGCTCAGCCCATAGCCCGCACCGTGGAGTGCGCGCTTGTCCCGTCCCCTTTCGCCGAGACCTAACCCCGCTCAGTTATAAGTGTGAGTGCATCACTGGCGTACCTGCTGGATACCAACATCCTGTCCGATCTAGTCCGCAATCCGCAAGGCTTATTAGCCGCAAAATCACCAAGGCAGGCGAGGAAACTGTTTGCACCAACATCATTGTAGCCGCAGAACTCCGCTATGGCGCAATCAAGTCAAATTCTGCAAAACTTGCGGAACGCGTTGACGTGATACTCTCGGCACTGGAAAACCTGCCACTCGAAACACCCGCCGACCACCAGTACGCATCTTTACGACATAACCTCACACGTCAGGAAACACCGATTGGGCCAAATGATCTACTGATTGCTGCACAAGCCCTTGCGAATGACCTTACGGTGGTAACTGCAAATATCGGTGAATTCTCGCAGGTTCCTGGACTGAAAATAGACAACTGGTTGCAGAACTAGCCATCGACGCCAGACTGGACCGTGGAGAGAAATCTTCGTGACTGCTGTCACAAATAATCATTGACAGTCTTCCCAGAAAAAACTGTCCACTCTCGATTCGCTGAGAAATATGTCTTTGTCGTTAATACCTGCAGTTGCTAGTCGGTGCCAGACATTGCCCGCCAGTTCCAGTCACTCCCACTCAATCGTCGCCGGCGGCTTGCTGCTCACATCGTAAGTCACCCGCGAAACACCGGATATCTCATTGATAATCCGGTTGGACACGGTCTCCAGCAACTCATAGGGTAAATGCGCCCAGCGCGCTGTCATGAAGTCCACGGTTTCTACTGCACGCAGGGCAATCACCCATTCATAGCGGCGACCATCCCCTACCACGCCCACGGATTTCACCGGCAGGAACACGGCAAAAGCCTGGCTCGTTTTGTGGTACCAGTCCGCGCGATGCAGCTCTTCTATAAAGATTGCATCGGCGCGGCGCAGCAGCTCGGCGTATTCCTTTTTCACTTCGCCCAGAATCCGCACGCCGAGGCCAGGGCCCGGGAACGGATGGCGGTACACCATGTCGTAGGGCAGGCCCAGTTCCAGGCCAATGCGCCGCACTTCATCCTTGAACAATTCACGCAGGGGCTCCACGAGCTCCATGGCCATGTCGTCCGGCAGGCCGCCCACATTGTGGTGGGACTTGATCACATGCGCCTTGCCGGTTTTGGCGCCGGCAGACTCAATCACGTCCGGGTAAATGGTGCCCTGGGCCAGCCAGTTCACATCGCGCAGTTTAGTCGCTTCGTCATCAAACACCTCGATAAACGTATTACCGATAATCTTGCGCTTGGCTTCCGGGTCCGCTTCGCCGGCCAGCTTGCCGAGGAACAGGTCCTCCGCATTCACGCGAATGACTTTCACGCCCATGTTGCGCGCAAACATCTCCATAACCTGGTCGCCTTCGTTCAGGCGCAACAGCCCGTTGTCGACGAACACGCAGGTGAGCTGGTCACCAATGGCGCGGTGCAAGAGTGCTGCCACCACCGACGAATCCACTCCCCCTGACAAGCCCAGCAATACCTTGCCACTGCCGACGGTATCGCGCACCCGGGCGATCGCGTCCTCGACGATATTGGCCGGCGTCCACAGCGCTTCGCAACCACATAGCTCCAGCACGAAGTGTTCGAATATGCGCTTGCCTTGCAGGGTATGGGTCACTTCCGGGTGAAACTGGATACCAAAGAAAGGCTTGCTGCGGTGTGCCATGCCGGCAATCGGGCAACTATCGGTGGCCGCAACCAGTTCGAAGTCCGGAGGTAACTCAATGACCTTGTCGCCGTGGCTCATCCACACATCCAGCAGGCTGTTACCCGCGCTGTCGAAGTGATCCCGGATGTCATGAAACAGGCCTGCCTGGGTCACCAGGCGAATCTGCGCGTAGCCGAATTCACTGGTCGGCGAGGCGCTCACCTGCCCACCAAACTGCTCGGCCATGGTCTGCATGCCGTAGCAAATGCCCAGCACCGGCACGCCCAGCTCAAACACGCAGGCGGGTGCCCGCGGCGAACCGGGGGCTGGCACCGACTCCGGGCCGCCAGACAGAATGACACCGCTGGGCGCAAACTCGCGGATCTCGCTTTCGCTCATGTCGAAGGCGCGTATCTCGCTGTAAACACCCACCTCCCGCACGCGACGAGCAATCAGCTGGGTGTACTGGGACCCGAAATCCAGAATCAGGATCCGGCTGGCATGAATATCTGCTGTCATTACGGTTGGGCCCTAGCGCACAGGGTAGTTCGGCGCTTCCTTGGTGATCGAGACATCATGAACGTGGCTTTCCGACATGCCTGCGGCGGTCACCCGCACAAACTCGGGCCGGGTGCGCATGTCGTCAATGGTGGGGCTGCCGGTGTAGCCCATGGCGGAACGCACACCGCCCATCAGCTGGTGGATAATCGCCGATACGGGCCCCTTATAGGGCACGCGGCCTTCGATACCTTCCGGCACGAGCTTCTCCGCACCTTTGCCGGCATCCTGGAAGTACCGGTCGGAAGAGCCCTGGGTACGCGACATGGCGCCCAGAGAGCCCATACCGCGGTAGGCCTTGTAGGTGCGCCCCTGATAGAGCTCCACTTCGCCGGGTGCCTCTTCGGTGCCGGCAAACATGCTGCCCATCATTACCGCATGGGCACCGGCCACCAGCGCCTTGGCGATGTCGCCGGAGAACCGGATACCGCCATCGGCAATTACAGGCACATCGTAATCCGCCAGTGCCGCAACCACATTGGAAATGGCGCTGATTTGCGGCACCCCGGTGCCGGTCACAATACGCGTGGTGCAAATGGAACCGGGGCCGATGCCCACCTTCACCCCGTCGGCGCCTGCCTGCGCGAGTGCCAGTGCGGCGGCGGCAGTCGCGATATTGCCACCAATCACTTGTACCGACGGGTAATCGGCCTTGATCTGGCGCACGCGCTCGATCACGTTGTGCGAATGGCCGTGCGCGGTGTCCACCACCAACACATCAACTCCCGCCCGCATCAACGCCGCAACGCGATCGCCGGTATCGGGGCTGGTGCCCACGGAGGCGCCGACCCGCAATTGGCCGTACGAGTCCTTGCAGGCCATGGGAAAGCTCTCGGCCTTGTCGAAATCCTTGACCGTGATCATGCCACGCAGGTCAAACTGCTCGTTGACCACCAGAATCTTCTCGATGCGGTGCTGGTGCAGCAAGCGCTGGACCTGCTCGGAACTGGCGCCTTCGCGCACCGTCACCAGTTTGTCCTTCGGGGTCATCAGCTCGGAGACGGATTTGGTGGGATCGGATTCGAAGCGGGTATCGCGCCGGGTCACAATGCCCACAAGATCCTTGCCATTGAGCACAGGCACCCCGGAGAAGCCGTGCGCGTTGGTCAGCTCCCGCAGCTCCGCCAGCGAGGCATCCTGCTGGATGGTGATGGGGTCCTTGACCACGCCGCTCTCGAACTTCTTCACGCGGCGCACCTGCTCGGCCTGCTCCGCAATGGTCATGCTCTTGTGGATAATACCGATGCCACCTTCCTGCGCCAGCGCAATGGCCAGGCGCGCTTCGGTCACCGTGTCCATGGCCGCCGAGACCAGCGGTATATTCAGCTCGATGCCGCGGGTGAGCCGGGTACGCAACGACACATCACTGGGGATGACATCGGAGTACCCGGGCAGCAGTAATACGTCATCGAAAGTGAGGGCTTCCTGGGCGATACGCAACATGGGAATCTCCGGCTGGCGGGTAGCAGCTAAACATGCAATTATAAATCTTCTGGCCACTACAGGTAAACCAAAGTCCGTGCTGCAACACCCTACTTCCGGCAATCCGCCCACGCTGACCGTTGGCCAACTGAACCGGGAAGCGCGGCGCCTGCTGGAAAGCCACTTCGACTACCTGTGGGTTGAGGGCGAAATCAGCAATTTCGCCGCCCCCTCCTCCGGCCACTGGTATTTCTCCCTCAAGGACAGCGGCGCCCAGGTGCGCTGCGCCATGTTCCGCAATCGCAACCAGCACATGCGCGTCAAACCCGCCAATGGCATGGCCATCAGGCTGCGCTGCCGGGTTTCGCTGTATGAGGGGCGCGGCGAATTCCAGCTGATTGTGGAGCACCTGGAGCACGCGGGGGCAGGCGCGCTGCAGGCGGCATTCGAGCGCCTGCGCGACAAGCTGCAGGCCGAAGGATTGTTTGCGGCAGAACGCAAGCGTGCCCTGCCCGAAGAGGTACGCACGCTGGGCGTGATTACCTCGGCCACCGGCGCCGCCATTCACGACGTGCTCACCGTTCTGCGACGGCGCTGCCCCGGCATGCAGGTTCTGCTGCTGCCGGTGGCGGTGCAGGGAGAGGCCGCGGCCGGTGAGATCGCCGCCGCCCTTGCCCGTGCAAACCGCTGGCAGGCGGCGGGCGAGGCGCACTTCGACGCCCTGCTGGTGACCCGCGGCGGCGGTTCGCTGGAGGATCTCTGGGCTTTCAATGAAGAAGTGGTTGCGCGGGCCATTGCCGCCAGCGCGCTGCCCGTGGTGAGCGCAGTGGGCCACGAAGTCGATATCAGCATCGCCGATATGGTGGCGGACCAGCGCGCCCCCACACCCTCTGCCGCGGCGGAGCTGTTGAGCCCCGACCAGCGCGAGCGCGCCGCGCTGCTGGATCGACTGGAACAAGCCATGGCCGGGCGCATGCGCCTGCGCCTGGAGCGGGCCGAGCGCGACCTGCATCACCTGCGGCAGCGCCTGCGCCACCCGGGCCAGCTGCTGCGTGAACAATCGCAACGGCTGGACGAGCTGGAACAGCGCCTGCTCCGGGCCCAACGCGGGCAGTTGCGCGAGCAACACGGGCGGCTGGCCGTGCTGGAGCACCGCATCCGGGCGCGCTCACCCGAAGCGCGCCTGCACACATTGAATAATCAGGTGACGCAGCTGGCGCAGCGGCTGCAGCGCGGGGTGCACCAGCAGCTGCGCGGCGCGGCGTCACGCCTCGGCCACCTCTCCCAATTGCTGGATTCAGTCAGCCCGCTGGCCACCCTGAGCCGGGGCTACAGTATTCTGCGTGACGAACACGGCGCTGTTGTGCGCGATGCAACCAAGGTGCAGGAGGGCTCTCAGCTGGACGCCCGGCTGGCGCGGGGCGAGTTGCGGCTGCAGGTACTCGCGAAGCGGTAACGCCAGCGCGTTCAGTACTTGGCGGGAAGCCGGGTATTGATGATGATGTGGCGGCCTTCAAAACGAATGTACTCGCCGATGGTGAGGTCCTTCAGAATGCGCGCCACCATCTCCCGTGAGGCCCCCACCCGATCCGCAATATCCTGCTGGGTGAGTTTTTCCGGAATGAACAGGGTGCCATCGCCGCGCTCTTCGGACAGGTCCATCAGCACATTGGCGACGCGGCCATACACATCCTGCAGTGCCAGACTCTTGACGTCGGCGGTGAGTTTGCGCACACGCTGGGCTAGGTTGCTGATGAGCTTGCGCGCAATACTCGGGTGCTCATCGAGCACGCGGTTGAAGTCTTCTTTGAAGATGATGCAAAAGGCGCACTTTTCTACTGTGCGCACAGACGCCGACCGCAGTGAGTCATCGAGCAGCGCCAGTTCACCAAAATAATCGCCGGCGCCCTGGGTGTTCATGATGAACTCTTTGCCATTCTTGTCGCTGCAGTAGACCTTGACCTTGCCGCTTTCGATCACGAACAGCGAATCCGCCGGATCATTTTCGTGGATCACGACAGTATTCTTCGGAAATGACCGACTGGTACTGCTGCTGGCCAGTGCGTCCAGTTCCTCTCGCGAGAGCCCCTGAAATATTTCTACTTGCTGCAACATGCTTGTTATTCCTGCCTCATGCAAAGCCTGTCCCTGAAGCCATGGCCACATACTACCTCAAGTGTCACGGCAAACACACCTGTCAGGGCAATTACTACACAGTACCGACACACCCCGCCCTTCTTATATAACGAATGAAAGTCTGATTTCCACACTAATCCGTGCATCGCTATACTGCAGGCCACTATGCGACCTGGAACCCGCGTCACGTGAGCAACAACAGCACAGACTCGCCCGACCTCTGGAGCCACATTGTGCGCGGCGCTGTTACCGACCTGCGTGCACTGGCCAGCGCCAGTGGTGAGGACATGCCGCCCTCCGCACTGGAGGATCTGCAGCGTATTTTCAGCCTGGCCATCACGTTGGAAGAACAGCTGGCAGCGCCAAGCACCCACCACGACCTGATGAACACCCTCTCTGCCATACGCGGCTATGCGGAAATGCTGCAGGAGGATATCGGTGCGCAACAACCGGAGCTGAACGACAGCCTCACGCGGCTCCTGAAAGCGACCGAAAACGCCAGTGTGGGCGCAGCCAGCGGAGTTGCGGCGCAACGCGCACCGGCTATGGCGGCAGAACCCGGCTTCATACTTGCCGTGGACGACCTGGCGGAAAACCGCGAGCTGGTGGCCCGTTACCTGTCACGCTCCGGCCATCTGGTGGTGACCGCGGCCAGCGGTGCCGAGGCGCTGCGCGCACTGGCGGAATCGGATGTCGACGTCGTGCTCCTCGACCTGATGATGCCCGACATGGACGGCCGCGAGGTGTTGCGGCGTATCAAGGCCAACCCCGACTGGCGCGCCACGCCGGTTATCGTCATTTCCGGCAGCCAGGACATGGACGGCATCATTGCCTGCATCGAGGCCGGCGCCGACGACTACCTGTTCAAGCCCTTCAACCCGGTACTGCTGCAGGCGCGGATCAAGGCGGGCATTGAGCGCAAACGCTGGCACGACCGTGAGGAGCAGTACCGGCAGCAACTTGAGCGCAATGAGAAATTCATCCGCGCCACCTTCGGGCGCTATCTGTCCGATGAGATCGTCACCGACATTCTGGAGCGCCCGGAGGGCCTGGAGCTGGGCGGCGACCTGCGCGAAGTGACCATCATGATGTCGGATATTCGCGGTTTTACCAGCCTCAGTGAGCACCTCGGCCCGGCAGAAGTGGTCGCCATGCTGAATCGCTACCTCGGCGCCATGACAGACATCATCATGGCGCACAACGGCACCATCGATGAATTCATCGGCGATGCCATTCTGGCGGTATTCGGTGCCCCTCAACGGCGCGATGACGACGCCGACCGCGCGGTCCGCTGTGCCCTGGCCATGCAGGCCGCCATGCAGGGCATCAACGCCGACAACGCTGCCGCCGGCCTGCCCGCTCTCGCCACCGGCATCGCCCTCAATACCGGCGCGGTGATTGCCGGCAACATCGGCTCCGAGCGGCGCAGCAAATACGGCTTTGTCGGCCACCCCATGAATGTCACCTCACGCATTGAAGACCATTGCCAGGGCGGTGAAATACTCATATCAGACAGCACCGCGGTCAAGCTCAGCGGCCGCTACACGCTGAGCGACCGCCGCGAGCTGGAGGCCCGCGGCCTGGACCAGACTGTGCTGGTGCACCGCATCGAGGAATACCGTGATGGCTGAACAGGCGCCGATCCTGCTGGTTGAAGACAATGAAATTAACTGTGAGATGCTGAGCCGGCGGCTGACCCGCGCCGGGCTCAGCGTAATCACCGCCGCCGATGGCGTGCAGGCCCTGCAGCTTATGGCCAGCGCACAACCCGCGCTGGTACTGATGGATATGAACCTGCCGGTGATGGACGGCTGGAGTGCCTGCCGCGCGGCACGCCAGAACCCGGCGCTCAAGGATATCCCTATCATCGCCCTGACCGCGCACGCCATGGAGACCGACCGGCAAAGCGCCCTGGCCGCGGGCTGCGATGACTACGCCACCAAGCCGATCGACTTCCCCGACCTGCTGAGCAAAATCCGCCGGTTGTTGCCCGCATGAGTCTGCGTCGCCGCCTCACGCTTTCCCTTTGCACCATCCTCGTGCTGTTCTCGATCAACGTGGGAACACACTTCTGGGGGAGTTATGCGCGGCAGGAGAGCATGCTCGCCTACCGCAGTTCGGTCACCGCGGCACAGCTGTCGACAGATGCGGCACAGTTGCTGGAAAACCAGCGCCAGCAGATTCTGGTGCTGGAAACCCTGCGCGAAACCACCGGCGACATGCTGGACAGTGAAGAACTGGTGGATGCGGAAACGGACATCGCCACCATCGACAGCAAACTCACCGAACTCGGCGCACTGACCAGCGAAGTCACACGGCCCCAGTATGAGCGCCTGCAACAGGCCAGCCGCTACCTTCTGGACAGCTGGCTGGCCTTCTACCGCAACTTCAACAACCCCGATTTCGATAGCGATATCGACGACCCGCTACCCTTCGTGGAAACGCTTGAACACCTGCGTCAGCTGGAGCAGCGCCAGGCGTTTATCGCCGCACAGCGCTCTACCATTATCGATCGCACCATTGCCCTCACCGACCGCATTACGGTAATCGGTTTTATCGCCACCATTTTTCTCACCGCGTTACTCGGCTTCTTCCTGCTGCGCTACACCAAGCGATCCCTGAAGCGACTCAAGCGCGGCACCCAGCGCCTCGGCATGGGTGACCTGGACTACCGCATCGATGACTTCGACGACCGCGGCGAACTGGGCGACCTGGCGAAGGCCTTCAACGACATGTCAGACAAGTTGCGCAGGGCCATTGAGGATGTACGTCAGGCCAAGGACGACGCCGACGATGCCAACGCGGCCAAGAGCCGCTTCCTCGCCAATGTCAGCCATGAGTTGCGCACACCACTCAACGCCATTATCGGCTACAGCGAAATGTTGCAGGACGAGTTGGGGGACCCTGGCGAGGTGGACCGCGAGCAGTTCCACAGCGACCTGGAGAAAATCGTACGCTCAGGGCGCCAGCTACTGGCCCTGATCAACGACATTCTCGACCTGTCGAAAATCGAAACCGGGAAGATGACCCTGCATCTGGAGACCTTCGCGACAGGCGATATCCTGCAGCAGGTGTGCGATGCCATGACCCCGCTGCTACGCGACCGCCACAATCGCTTGTATATGCCGGACTGGACCACCCTGCCACCACTGCACAACGACGCCACCCGCTTCCGGCAAGTCTTCCTCAACCTGCTGAGCAACGCGTGCAAGTTCACCCGCAATGGGGACGTGCACCTCACGGTGGCGCCCTCCCACCGCGATGGGCAGGACTGGTGGCAGTTTACGGTGCGAGATACCGGCATCGGCATGGACGCCGCGCAGCAGGCGCGCATATTCGATGCCTTCGTGCAGGCCGAAAATGCTATCAGCGCCAATTATGGCGGCACGGGGCTGGGGCTGGCGATTTGCCGGGAGTACTGCGAGCTGATGGGCGGGCATATCAGTGTGGAAAGCACGCCCGGTGTGGGCTCTGCGTTTACGGTTGAACTGCCCGCGAAGGCCCCAGCGTCAGCTCCCGCAAACGCTTGATAGCCTCTTCGCGTTTCTGCAGATCTTCACGCAGCGTAGCGTTGCTGCTTTCCAGATCGGAGATGTGGCGGTTGAGCAGCGCGAAAGCGGCCAGTGAGTCGCGCATGAGCAGCGCGGTAGGGTGCACCTGCATTTCCGCGGTGAGCTGCGCCACCAGCCTGCGGAAGGTGGCCTCGGCCGCATCATGGTCGTAGAACGGGCTATCAGGCAGCATACCCAGATAGGCAATGGCGATATCCGCCTCCCACTGCGCGGCGGGCTCCACTTCCAGCCGCTTGTAGCGCTGGAAATGCTGCAGCGCAGCAACGGCGTCCCCTTCACTCAAGGCACGATAGCCCCGCTCGAGGAACGTGTAGTCGCGGCTGGCGGGCGTGGCACAGGCACACTCGGACTGGGAGGGCAAGTTCAGGGTGAGCTCCGGGGCGGGGGCCGCCGCCGCGCCGGTCTCAGCCGCTGGCGCCTGCTGCGGTGGATCGACCGCTTCCGGCACGGTGGCGCAGGCCGCCAAGCCAAGCAATACACTCGCCAACAACAGCGACGCCGGCAGATTACTCACGGGAATACCCTCGCACTGAGCCTCAGGCCGTCAGTGTAACACCGCGGCATGCACACCGCTAAGGCGCCAGCAGGTAAGGCTGGTCTCATTCCGGGCGCAGGTGCGGGAACAGCAAAACATCGCGAATGGACGGCGCATCGGTCAGCAGCATGACCAGCCGGTCGATGCCAATTCCCTCACCCGCGGTTGGTGGCATGCCGTACTCCAGTGCCCGAATATAATCCGCATCGTAATGCATGGCCTCTTCATCACCGGCATCTTTCTCGGCGACCTGGGCGCGGAAACGCTCCGCCTGGTCCTCGGCGTCATTCAGTTCCGAAAACCCATTGGCGATCTCGCGCCCGCCGACGAAAAACTCGAAGCGATCAGTGACGAAGGGGTCGGCATCGCTGCGCCGGGCAAGCGGCGAGACCTCGGTGGGATAAGCGGTGATAAAGGTCGGCTGGTCCAGCCGGTGCTCAACGGTTTTCTCGAATATCTCGATTTGTACCTTGCCCAGCCCCCAGCTCGGCTTGAGCGGAATACCCAGTTCCTCGGCAATGGCGCGCGCGCCCTGCTCATCCGCCAGCGCTTCGGCGTGCATACCGGGGTTGTGGCTGAGAATGGCGTCGAACACCGTCATGCGCTGGAAGGGCCGCGAGAAGTCGTACTCCGAGCCCTGGTAGAGCACCCGCGTATCACCCAGCACGCTGGCCGTGAGCTGTCGCAGCATGTCCTCGGTGAGGTCCATGGCATCGCGGTAGTCCGCGTAGGCCCAGTAGAACTCGAGCATGGTGAATTCAGGGTTGTGCCGGGTCGACAGTCCTTCATTACGGAAGTTGCGATTGATTTCATACACCTGCTCGAACCCGCCCACCACCAGCCGCTTGAGGTACAGCTCTGGCGCGATACGCAGGTACATATCCAGATCCAGCGCATTGTGATGGGTGACGAAGGGCTTGGCCGCCGCACCGCCCGGAATCACCTGCATCATGGGGGTTTCAACCTCCATGAAGCCGCGCCCGTCCATGTAGTCGCGGATGAAGCGCACAATGCGCGAACGCAGGGTGAACACGGCGCGGGATTCGGCGTTCACAATCAGGTCCACATAGCGCTGGCGGTAGCGCAGCTCCTGGTCTGACAGGCCGTGGTATTTGTCCGGCAGGGGGCGCAGCGCCTTGGTCAACAGGCGGGCGCTATTCATGTTGATGTACAGGTCGCCCTTGCCCGACTTGTGCACGGGCCCTTCGGCACAAACAATATCCCCCAGGTCCCAGCTCTTGATCTCGGCCAGGGTCGCCTCATCGAGGCCCTTGCGGTTGAGGTACAGCTGGATCTGGCCGGAGCCGTCCTGAATCAGCAGGAACGCGCCGCGGTTGCGAATCAGACGCCCGGCGACAGCGAAGCGCTGGTCCTCCTCTTCGAGCTGCTCCTTGCTGCTCGCGCCGTATTCGCGCTGCAGGTCAGCCGCCCAGCCCGTGCGCCGGAAGTCGTTGGGGAAGGCGTTGCGCTGCGTGCGCAGCTGTCGCAGCTTGCCGCGCCGCTCGGCGACCAGCTTGTTCTCCTCGTCCGGGCCGCGCACGGCCTGATCCTGCTCTTTCATAATGGTGTCCTACAGCCCTTTCTTCAGTGAGGCTTCGATAAACAGATCGATATCCCCGTCCAGCACCGCCTGCGTATTGCTCGTTTCCACCCCGGTGCGCAAGTCCTTGATACGCGACTGGTCCAGTACGTAAGAACGGATCTGGCTGCCCCAGCCGATATCGGCCTTGCTGTCTTCGGTGGCCTGCTTGGCCTCGCTGCGCTTGTGCATCTCCAGCTCGTACAATTTGGCGCGCAGCATTTTCATCGCCCGGTCGCGGTTCTGGTGCTGCGAGCGCTCGGTCTGGCAGGACACCACAACACCGGTCGGGTTGTGCGTGATACGCACGGCGGAATCGGTCTTGTTCACGTGCTGCCCACCCGCGCCGCTGGAGCGGTAGGTATCGACGCGCAAATCCGCGGGGTTGATATCGATTTCGATATCGTCATCGATCTCAGGCGCCACGAATACCGACACGAATGACGTGTGCCGCCGGTTGCCGGAATCGAAGGGTGATTTGCGCACCAGACGGTGCACACCGGTTTCCGTGCGCAACCAGCCGAAGGCGTACTCACCCTCAAAATGAATCGTCGCGCTCTTGATACCGGCCACTTCCCCGGCCGACACTTCGATCAGGTCGGTTTTGAAGCCACTCGCTTCGCCCCAGCGCAGGTACATGCGCAGCAGCATTTCCGCCCAGTCCTGAGCCTCCGTGCCGCCAGAGCCGGACTGGACATCCAGGTAGGCGTTGTTGGGGTCCATTTCGCCGGAGAACATGCGCCGGAACTCCAGCTGCTCCAACTGTTTAACCAGCGCTTCGATATCGGCACGCACGTCGGCAACCGTTCCCTCGTCATCTTCCACCGCTGCCAGTTCCAGCAGGTCGGCGGCATCACCGGTAGCACCGTCAAGGTGTTCAATGGTGGAGACGATTTTTTCCAGCGCCGCGCGCTCACGGCCCAGCTCCTGTGCGCGCTCAGGCTTGTCCCATACGCTGGGTTCGGCGAGCTCCAGCTCTACCTCGGCGAGACGTTCCTTGCGGGTATCGAAGTCAAAGATACCCCCTCAGCACGGCGGTGCGTGCCTCGATATCCTTGAGGGTCTGTAACAGCGGATTGATCTCTAACATGGTGAGCGAGTCCTGCGGGAAAAGGCGCGCAGTGTACCGTAGCGAACAAAAACAGGCCACAGGCGGTCGCGCGGCACAGGGTCGGAACAGGCTGCCTGAACGCTAGAGCGCTTCGAGCTGCTCGATCATGAGCTGCAAGGTACGCCGCCCTCGGAAGGCGTTTACATCCAGCCTGAAAGCGGCATGCACCCATTCCCTGCTCTCGTCCGGCCACAGGTCCAGGTCCACGTTGAAGGCGATGGCGTCGAATACGTCGCTCGACCCCGGTCGGCCCAGCACCAGCTTGAGGTGTTTACCCCCCACCAGCCGCTGCTGCACGATTCGGAACCGGCCATCGAACAACGGTTCCGGAAAGTGCTGCCCCCAGGGGCCACCCAGGCGCAGGGTTTCAGCGAGCGAAAGATCAAACTCCGCCGCGTCGAGTTCGCCATCGGACTCCAGTACCGCTTCCAGGTCGAGGTCGCGCCCGTGGCGCTCAACTTCCGCCACGAAAGCCGCCGCGAAAGGGGCATAGTGAGCCCGTGGCAAGGTGAGGCCGGCGGCCATGGCGTGGCCGCCAAAGCGGGTGAGCAGCCCCGGGTGGCGCGTTGCGATGGCATCCAGGACATCGCGCACATGTATGCCCTGAATCGACCGCGCAGACCCCTTCAGGTCGTCGCTATCGGCGCCGGCGTCAGCAAACACCACAGTCGGCCGGTGCAGGCGTTCCTTCACCCGCGAGGCGAGAATGCCAATCACACCCTGATGCCAGCCGGGCTCATAAAGCGTAATGCCCGCCGGCGCATCGCCCTCACGGGACAAAGGCCCCAGGCCCTCCAGCAGTGCCAGCGCTTCCTCCTGCATGCCCTGTTCTATGCGGCGGCGCTCTTCATTCAAGCGCTGCAAGCGGCCCGCATAGTCATTGGCAACCGCTCGACTGGGCGCCAGCAGGCATTCGATGCCGATGGACATGTCATCCAGCCGTCCGGCGGCATTGAGACGCGGCCCCACCGTGAAACCCAGGTCGGAGGCCACGGCATTGCCGGGGTCGCGGCCGGCTACCTCCAGCAGGGCAAGAACGCCCGGACGCGCCTGGCCGCGGCGAATACGCTGCAACCCCGCGGCCACCAGAATACGGTTGTTGCGATCCAGTGGCACCACATCGGCTACGGTGCCCAGCGCCACCAGGTCGAGATACTCGGCCAGATTCGGTTCGGGCAGCGCCTGTTGTTGAAACCAGCCGCGACGGCGCAGCTCGGCGCGCAGCGCCAGCATGACGTAGAAGATCACGCCCACGCCGGCCAGTGCCTTGCTGGCGAAGCCACAACCCGGCTGGTTCGGGTTGACAATGACCTCTGCGGGCGGCAGTTCGCTGCCTGCCAGGTGATGATCGGTGACCAGCGTGGCAATACCCAGCGCGCGCGCCGCCAGCACGCCGTCAATGCTGGCGATGCCATTGTCCACGGTGATGATCAGGTCCGGCTGTCGGTCCGCCGCGAGCGCTACAATTTCCGGGGTGAGGCCGTAACCGTACTCGAAACGGTTGGGTACCAGGTAGTCAACATGCGCGGCACCGAGCGCGCGCAACGCACCGAGCGCCAGTGCCGTGCTGGTTGCGCCGTCAGCGTCGAAATCCCCGATCACCAGCAGCCGCTGTCCAGCGGCGAGCGCGTCAGCCAGCAGGTGCGCTGCCGCATCGGCTCCGGTCAGCGTATCCGGTGGCAGCAGCTGCTGCAGGGACATCTGCAACTCGGCAGATTGCCTGACGCCGCGGTTGGCGTACACCCGTGCCAACAGCGGCGACAATTCACCCGACGAGAGCAGCGGCACCGCTTTCGGCGCGCGGCGAACAACCCGTCGAATCATCCGGTGGGCGCTCAGGCGCCGAGGTTGTTCGCCATGAAGGCCTGCACGGCGGCCAGGTCGCAGGGCAGCACTTCAAAGCGCTCTGTGCGGTCAAACAGGTCGGAGAGGTGCAACGGCAAAGGTGGTTCACAACCCACCACCGCGCGCTGAATCGCCTGTGGGAACTTCGCCGGGTGCGCAGTGGCGAGAGTCACCACCGGAATGCCGTCACCGATGCCCGAGGCCAGCGCTGCCTTCACCCCGATCGCGCTGTGCGGATCGAGCAGATACTCGGACTCCTGCCACACGGCGGCAATTTGCGCACAGGTTTCCTCGTCGGGCACACGATAGCTGGAAAACAGGGCGCGGGCGCGCTGCATCGCGGTATCCGAGAAATGAATATCGCCGCGATCGAAGTCGCGCATCATGGCCGCCACGGCATCGCCATCACGGTCGTACAAATCAAACAGCAGGCGTTCGAAATTGCTGGATACGGTGATGTCCATACTTGGCGACAGGGTGTGCTCCAGCGACTGCCGGCCGTAGGTGGCGGTGGTCATCACCCGGTGCAGCACGTCGTTGCGGTTGGTGGCGATGATCAGCTGCGCAACAGGCAGGCCCATCTGGTGCGCCAGGTAGCCGGCAAAAATATCACCGAAGTTGCCCGTCGGCACCGAAAACGCCACGGGCCGCGCCGGACCGCCCAAGGCAACCGCTGCATAAAAGTAGTACACGATCTGCGCCATGATACGCGCCCAGTTGATCGAGTTGACGGCCACCAGGTGGCGGTCTTCCGGCAGGAAACCGCGATCACCGAAACTGGCCTTGACCATGGCCTGGCAGTCATCGAAGTTGCCCTGCACGGCGATGTTGTGAATGTTGTCACCCACCACCGTGGTCATTTGCCGCCGCTGCACTTCGGACACGCGGTCGTGCGGGTGCAGGATGAAAATGTCGATGTTCTTGCAGCGTTTGCAGCCTTCGATCGCCGCGGAACCGGTGTCTCCGGAGGTGGCCCCCATGATCACCACTTTCTGGTGGCGACGTTCCAGCACGTAGTCCAGCAGGCGCCCCAGCAGCTGCAGCGCGAAGTCCTTGAAAGCCAGAGTGGGCCCGTGGAACAGTTCCAGCACCCATTGATTGTGGCCAATCTGCACCAGCGGGGCGACCGCGCCATGGCGAAACACCGCGTAGGTATCGGCGATAATCTCGCGCAGATCCTCGCGGGGAATGCAGTCACCCACGAACGGTTCGATGATGCGCTGCGCCAGCTGCGGATAGTCCATGCCCGCCATGGCGGCGATCTCGTCGCGGCTGAACCGCGGCAGTGTTGCCGGCACGTACAGGCCGCCATCAGAGGCCAGACCGGTCAGCAAGACCTCTTCGAAGTTCAGGGCGGGGGCCTGGCCCCGGGTGCTGATGTATTGCATGCTCGCTCCTGTTAGCCGTCCAGCGGCTCGACCCGGATCCTGACCACCTGACCGGTGATCGTGTCCAGCGCCTCGATTTCTGCCACGGCCGCGTCCACGCGGCCCTGTGCCGCGCGATTGGTCAGCACAATCAGCGGGACCGTCGCCTGCCCCGCCGCCGGCGCCTTCTGGATCAGCGCCTCGATGCTTATACCGTGGTCGCTGAAGATGGTCGCGATGCGCGACAACACGCCGGTGCGGTCCTCTGCCTCCATACGCAGGTACCAGGGTGTTTCCACTTCGGCCATCGGCACAATCGGCAGATCGCGCAGCGCTTCATTGGAGAACGACAGGGACGGCACCCGACTCACCTGGCCGGCGCTGAGGTCGCGCGCCAGATCCACCAGATCCGCCACGACTGCCGACGCGGTCGGCTTGCCGCCCGCGCCCGCACCATAATAGAGCGTGGGGCCGACCGCGCTGCCCTCAACCAACACGGCGTTTTTGACACCATTGACGTTGGCCAGCAGACGGTCTTCGGGAATCAGCGTGGGGTGCACGCGTAACTCCACGCCACTCGGCCCCTGTTTGGCAATACCCAGGTGTTTCACCCGATACCCCAGCTCTTCGGCGTAATCCAGATCCTGGGGTGTGAGGCGCGTGATGCCCTCGGTGTACACGGACGCAAACTGCAGCGGGATGCCGAAGGCGATGGAGGCAAGAATCACCAGTTTGTGCGCGGCATCAATGCCCTCCACATCAAAGGTGGGGTCTGCCTCGGCGTAACCCAGGGCCTGCGCCTCCGCCAGCACATCGGAAAACTCCCGACGGTGCTCGCGCATCTCGCTGAGAATGAAGTTACCCGTACCGTTGATGATGCCCGCCAGCCACTCGATATGGTTGCCCGCCAGGCCCTCGCGCAGCGCCTTGATGATAGGGATACCACCGGCAACCGCGGCTTCATAGCGCACTGCTACGTTGTGCTCCGCCGCCAGCGCAAACAGTCCATTGCCGTGTTCGGCAATGAGCGCCTTGTTGGCCGTCACCACGTGCTTGCCGGCGCGGATGGCCGCTTCCACCAGCTCACGGGCCACGGTGGTGCCGCCGATCAATTCCACCAGCACGTCAACGTCCGGGTCGGCCACGACATCGAAAATGTCCCGGCTGACTCGCACACTGCCGGTATCACAGGCAGGATTGTCGCGCCGCGCACCAATGTGCACAACGGCCAGAGGCGCCTGCGCGCGCGCAGCGATCGCCTCCGCGTTTTCCTGCAGCAGGTTGAAGGTGCCGCCGCCTACTGTACCCAGGCCGCAGATTCCGATTCTCACGGGTTGCACTGGAGTTCCCCCTGTTCCTTCATGGTGCATCGTCACACCGTTCCCACGTGGCCATCGGCGCGAAACATGCGCTTGATATTGCGCAGGGCCTGACGCGTGCGGTGTTCATTTTCAATCAGGCCAAAACGCACGTAGCCCTCACCGTATTCACCAAAACCGACACCCGGCGACACCGCCACCTGCGCCTCCTGCAACAGCTTCTTGCTGAATTCCAGCGAGCCCATTTCCTGATAGAAGTCAGGGATGCGTGCCCAGACAAACATGGTCGCCCGGGGTGGCGTGACCGGCCAACCCAATGCATTGAGGCCGCTGCACAGCACATCACGGCGCGCTTTATACATGGCAGTGATTTCCTGCACACAGGTCTGGTCACCCTCCAGCGCAGCGATCGCTGCCACCTGGATAGGCGTGAACATGCCGTAGTCGAGATAGGACTTCATGCGCCCCAGCGCACCGACAAGCTGCTTGTTGCCGCAGCAGAAGCCCACCCGCCAACCCGGCATGTTGTAGCTCTTGGACATGCTGAAGAATTCCACCGCCACCTCACGTGCGCCCTCAACCTGCAGAATCGATGGCGCGACGTAGCCGTCGTAGCAGAGATCGGCGTAGGCGAGGTCCTGCACCACCCAGATCTGGTGTTCACGGGCAACGGCGATAACACGCTCAAAGAACTCCAGCTCCACCACCTGCCCGGTAGGGTTGGAGGGAAAGCTCAGCACCAGCATCTTGGGCCGTGGCCAGCTGTTGCGGATGGCGTTCTCCAGCTCGTCGAAGAAGCTGTTTTCATCGCCCATCGGCACGTGGCGGATATCCGCGCCCGAGATCACGAAACCGTAGGGGTGAATGGGATAAGCCGGATTCGGCACCAGAATCGCATCGCCCGGGCCGGTGGTGGCGAGCGCCAGGTGCGCCAGGCCCTCTTTGGACCCCAGGGTGACAATCGCCTCGGTGCTCGGGTCCAGCGTGACATCGTAGCGGCGCTGGTACCAGTCGCAGATAGCCTTGCGCAGGCGCGGTATACCCTTGGACTGGGAATAGCGGTGGGTGTCGCCCCGGCGCGCTGTTTCTACCAGCTTGTCGACGATGTGCGAAGGCGTTGGCTGATCGGGATTGCCCATGCCGAAATCAATGATGTCTTCACCTGCCGCACGCGCCTGCTGCTTCAGTTCACCGATAATGTTGAACACATAGGGGGGCAAGCGCTGAATGCGCTGAAACTGGTCTTCCACGGCACAGGGACTCGGTTGGGCAGCCCACTACGGGCTGCAAACTAAAAAGGTGGCAAACAGTACTGAGTACACCCGTGGCTGTCAACGGAGGGAGCCGGCTAAACGCGCCGGCCGGGCGCTATTGCAGGCCAAGCGTACCCATCAGCTCGTCCGCGGGCTGGTAACCGGGAATCATCTGGCCGCTGGCCGTGATAATGGCCGGCGTACCGCGCACGCCCATCGACTGGCCGAGTTGGTACTGGTCGGCCACAGGCGACCCCTGGCACACGTTCTCGGCCACGGACTCGCCGTTCTTCAGGCGCGTGAGAGCATCGGCGCGGTCGTTTGCACACCACGCCGTTGCCAGCTTGCGATACCCCTCGGAGGCCAGGCCGGACCGCGGGTAGGCGAGGTAGCGCACCTCCACGCCGCGCTTGTTAAGCTCCGGCACTTCGCGGTGCAGCTTCTGGCAGTAGAAGCAGGTGACATCGGTGAACACCGTGATATGGGACCGCGTCTCCCCCTTGGCCGGGAATATGATCATGTCGGCGGGCGAGAGCGTTGCGAGCCGCTCGGCGCGTTCGCCATCGCGGCGCTTTTCCGCGAGGTTCACATAACCCGCAGGCCCCACCGTGAACAGATCGCCCACAATAAAGAACTGACCGCTGCGGCTGGCGTAGACCAGCGGACCGTCGACCAGCTGTACCGCGTACATGCCCTCGATTTCACTGGGTTCAATCGTCGCCACCGTGAGCCCATCGGCCGGGCTTTCGAGCATCTGGCGCAGGGAGTCCGCTACGTCCGCAGGCACGGGGTCGGCAGCTCTGGCGGAGACAACAGCACCCGCAAACAGGCAGGCCAGCAGAACAGTTAGGACTCGGTTGATCATGAACATTCCTCGGTTACGGGCGGCCTCTGCCGCCGGAGTTCGTGGTGCCGCGGCAGTTTGGAACACACCGCGTATGACAAGTTCCACACCGCTTGCTCACCCGCGCGGGTGATGCCGGGCGTGCAGTTCCTGCATGCGCTGCCGGGCGACGTGGGTGTAAATCTGGGTTGTGGTCAGGTCGCTGTGCCCCAGCAACATCTGCACCACACGCAGGTCTGCGCCGTGGTTCAGCAGGTGCGTGGCAAACGCGTGGCGCAGCGTGTGCGGCGATAGCGGTTTACTGATCCCCGCACGCCGCGCGTAGATTTTAATACGATACCAGAAGGCCTGGCGAGTCATCATACTGCCGCGACGGCTGGGAAACACGGCCTCGCTGGGCACACCCCTGAGCAGTTCCTGCCGCGGGCCCACCAGAAAACGCTGTAACCAGCTCAACGCTTCCTCCCCCATGGGTACCAGCCGCTCCTTGCTGCCCTTGCCAAATACCCGCAGCACGCCCTGGTTCAGGCTGATCTGCACCAGCTGTAACCCGGTCAGCTCCGACACCCGCAAACCGCAGGCATAGAGCAGCTCCAGCATGGCGCGGTCGCGAAACTCCAGGGCATCACCGGTATCCGGCGCCGCCAACAGGCGCTCCACATCCTGTTCCGACAACGACTTGGGCAACGGGCGCCCCAGCTGCGGACTGTCGATATCCAGTGTCGGGTCCGCATCGAGGCGCCCTTCACGCAGCAGGTAGCGATAGAATCCGCGCGCGCAGGACATGAAGCGCGCCGTCGACCGCGGTGATTGCCCCTTGCCGAGACGTGCGGCGAGGTAGGCCTGCAAGTCGACGCGATCGGCTTCGAGGAGCCCCGCCTTGCGGCCCGCAAGCCACTGCTGATAGTGGCCGAGGTCGCGGCGGTAGGCCTCCAGCGTATTGCCACTCAGGCCTTTCTCCAACCACAGCGCATCGAGGTATTGCTCAATGGCTGGGTCGAGTGAATCAGGCTGGGCACGCATGGGCCGCTAGCCTAGCACCGTTTGCCACGGCACAGAACTGCCGGATACGCAGGCACAAAAAAAGCGGCCAAGTGGGCCGCTTTCGATGCTGCTTGCACGCCTTATTTGGCGGTCAGCTTTTCCTTGATACGAGCCGCTTTACCGGACAGCTCGCGCAGGTAGTACAGCTTGGCCTGACGCACGTCACCGCGACGCTTGACGGTCACACTGTCCACCAGGGGGCTGTAAGCCTGGAAGGTACGCTCGACGCCCACACCGTGGGAGATCTTGCGCACGGTGAAGGCAGAGTTCAGGCCGCGGCTGCGCTTGGCGATGCACACGCCCTCGAACGCCTGCAGACGCTCGCGGTTGCCTTCCTTCACTTTTACCTGCACCACCACCGTGTCACCGGGGCTGAACTCGGGCAGATCTTTTTGCATCTGTTCAGCGTCAAGCTGAGAGATAATCTTGTTGGTGCTCATGGTGCGCTCCTGTCATTTACCGTGCGTAGCTTCACAGCTAGCGAATCAAATCAAATCCCGTTCCTGGCAGTACAGCGCCAGCAATTCCTGTTCCTCGGCCGTCATGGCCCTGGCCTCCAGCAGATCCGGGCGCCGCTCCAGCGTGCGACCCAGTGCCTGCTTGAGGCGCCAACGGCGAATCCGCTCGTGATCGCCGCTCAACAAAACCTCCGGTACCGCCTGCTCCCGATAATTCTCCGGGCGGGTGTAGTGCGGACAATCCAGCAAACCGTCGGCGAAGGAATCCTCCTGCGCCGACAGCACATGGCCCAACACACCCGGCAACTGCCGGATCACCGCGTCCATGACCACCATGGCCGCCAGCTCGCCACCTGAGAGCACGTAATCGCCGATGGATAACTCCTCGTCGACCTCGCGCTCGATCAGGCGCTCGTCAATGCCTTCATAGCGCCCCGCAATCAACACCAGGGCGGACTCCCGCGCCAGGCTGACCGCCTTGCGATGATCAAACCTGCGCCCCTGGGGAGACAGGTAGATCACCCGCGCCGGCTGCCTCGCCTGAGCCCTGGCAGCGCGAATCGCCTGCTCGAGAGGCGCCACTTTCATCACCATACCGGGGCCGCCGCCAAACGGGCGATCGTCCACCGTGCGGTGGCGGTCTTCGGTGAAGTCCCTGGGGTTGCTGTGGCTCAGGCCCACCAGCCCCTGCTGCACCGCGCGCCCGGTTATGCCGTGCTCGCTGACCGCGCTGAACATCTCCGGAAACAGGCTCACCAAAGCAATATGCATGTGTGCCACCCGCCTCCCGTGAACGGCTCCTAGTCTTCCGGGAACCAGTCCACCTCGATCCGTCCCGACTCCTCGTCCACCTGCCGCACCGTAGTGCCGGGCAGCCAGGGAATGAGCCGTTCCCGCTGGTCGATACTGCCCTCACAGGGCTTCACCACCAGCACATCGTTTGCTCCGGTCTCGATCAGGTAGTCGACTGCGCCGAGCAACACCTGTCCGTTATCCGTATGACACCACACCTGCAAACCCTGCAGCTGGTGCCAGTAGTAATCGCCATCTTCGAGCTCGGGCAACGCGTTGCTGGCAACGCTCACCTCCAGCCCCTGAAAGCTCTCGGCAAGATCGCGATCATCAACACCGCGAATATGGGCCACCAGCCCCTTGCCCTGCCTGCGCCCGCCATCGAACTCGATGGTTTCATAAGCGCCGCGCCGCTGCACCTTGAACCCACTGAACTCGAGGAAATTCTCCATCGGCTCAGTGTATGAGTGAATCCTTACCCAGCCCTTGATGCCATAACAGCCGGTTATACGGCCGATGACCAGGCGCTCAGCGGCCTCACTCATGCCCGGCGACGCTGGCTCAGGCCGCTGCTGCGCCCGCTTCCGCTGCTGCGCCCGCTTCCTTGACCAGTTTGGCCACGCGATCGGACAGCTGTGCGCCCTGGCTCTGCCAAAACGCGACGCGCTCGGCGTCGACATTGAGACGCACTTCCTGACCACGGGCGACCGGGTTGAAGAAGCCCACGCGCTCGATGAAACGACCGTCGCGTGACTTGCGGCTGTCAGTCACCGTCAGATGATAGAAAGGGCGCTTCTTGGCACCACCACGAGAAAGACGAATTGTTACCATATTCCGTAATTTCCTGAAAATGAGTCGGGATCTGCGGCTAACCTGCCGCCTCATCCACGACAAACACCGGCACTACGGCCGCAAAGGTGGCGTATCATACGGAACTTCGGCAGGTTTTGAAAGCCCCGCACAGCGGAATTTTTCAAGGATTCTGCGGGCTTACCGGAAGGGGAAGCCACCCCCACCGCCGCCGCCCGGCGGCATCATGCCACCGAGGCCGCGCATCATGCGCTCCATGCCGCCACCCTTCATCTTTTTCATCATTTTCTGCATTTGCTTGTGCTGCTTGAGCAGGCGATTGAGGTCCTGCACCTGGGTACCCGAACCCAGGCAGATGCGGCGCTTGCGCGAACCCGCAATCAGATCCGGGTTGCGCCGCTCCTTCACCGTCATGGAGTTGATCATGGCCTCCATGCGCGCAAACATCTTCATGTCGAGGTTCTGCTGCGCCATCTGGGCCATGTTGCCCATGCCGGGCAATTTGTCGAGCATGCCGGTGATGCCGCCCATGTTGTTCATCTGCTGCAGCTGGTCGCGGAAATCTTCGAGATCGAAACGACCGCCCTTCTTCACCTTGCGCGCGAGCCGCTCGGCTTTCTGTTTGTCGACCTTCTGCTCCGCCTCCTCGATCAGCGAGAGCACATCGCCCATGCCGAGAATACGCGAGGCCAGCCGATCCGGGTGGAAGGGGTCCAGTGCCTGGGTTTTCTCACCCACCCCCAGGAACTTGATCGGCTTGCCGGTGATGGTGCGCACCGACAGCGCGGCGCCACCACGGGTGTCAGCATCCACCTTGGTCAGGATCACGCCGGTGAGCGGCAGCGCCTCGCCAAACGCCTTCGCCGTGTTGGCCGCATCCTGACCGGTCATGGCATCGACCACGAACAGGGTTTCCACCGGCTGGGTGACCCGGTGCAGTTCAGCGATCTCGGCCATCATGGCCTCGTCGACCGCCAGACGGCCCGCGGTATCCACAATCAGCACATCGCTGAAACGGATGCGGGCATGCTCCATGGCGGCGCGAGCGATGTCCACCGGCGCCTGCTGAGCCTCGCTGGGAAAGAAGTCGACGCCGACCTCCGCCGCCAGGGTCTCCAACTGCTTGATCGCCGCCGGACGATACACGTCGGCGCTCACCACGGTGACAGATTTCTTGTCGCGCTCCTTCAGCAGGCGTGCCAGCTTGGCGACCGAGGTGGTCTTGCCCGCCCCCTGCAGGCCGGCCATCAGAATGATCGCCGGCGGCTGCGTGGCAAGGTTCAGCCCTTCGTTGGCGGTGCCCATCACCGCCTCCAACTCTGCCTGCACGATGCGCAGGAACGCCTGACCCGGACTCAGGCTCTTGCTGACCTCCTGCCCCAGGGCGCGTTGCTTCACCGCCTCAACAAAATCCTTGACCACGGGCAGCGCAACGTCAGCCTCCAGCAGCGCCATGCGCACTTCGCGCAGCGTTTCCTGAATGTTGTCCTCAGTCAGGCGCGCCTTGCCAGTAATGGCGCGCAAACTCTGGGACAGGCGATCGGACAGACTCTCGAACATCAGCGGAACTCTCGGCAGCAGGCGGCCACTATTGCCAATGGCCGGACAAATCGGTACAAAGGTGCGCAGTATACGCCACCCGGGTCCAAGCCCCAACCATGCCACTGCCACTGCTCGCCATTGCTGCCGCGCTGCTCTACCTGGCAGCCGCGGGGCTGCACTTGATGCACATCCTGCAGCGCAAGCCGCGCCTCAGCACCTCGGTCATTGCGCTGGGCGCCATTGCGCTGGTGTGCCACGCTCTGGTGGCGTGGTCGAGCATTTTCGACGAGCACAGCGTGCACCTGGGCCTCTACCGCATCCTCGCGCTGATCTCGTTTGTCATCAACCTTGCCTGCATCTCCTGGCTGGTGCGCTGGCCGCTGCAGAACCTGCTGATTGTGCTGCTGCCACTGTCCGCCTCCACGGTGCTGATTTCAGCCTTTGCACCGCAGACCGGTACCACGCCCGAGGCACTCGGCCACGGCCTGCTGCTGCATATTGCGTCCTCCATTCTGGCCTATGCGGTACTGACCCTCGCCGCGGTGCAGGCCGTATTGGTCGCGATACAGGACCGGCAACTGAAACAACACCGCGCCACCGGCATTGTCAGCTTCCTGCCGCCGCTGCAACTCATGGAAACCATGCTTTTTGAGCTGGTGTGGATGGGGGTAGTACTGCTCACTGTGGCCATTGCCACCGGCTTCCTCTTCGTCGACGATTTCTTTGCCCAGCACCTGGTACACAAAACCGTTCTGACGCTGGTTGCCTGGATCATCTACTCCACGCTTCTCTGGGGCCGCTACCAACTCGGCTGGCGCAGCCAGACCGCGGCGCGCTTCACCATTGGCGGCTTCCTGCTGCTGATGCTGGCTTTTCTCGGCTCCAAACTGGTTCTGGAACTGTTACTGCAGCGCGGATAACCTTGCCCCGGGCGCAGAATCTCTCCCCGGCACTGCCCGCGGTCATATGAACGCGAGGGATGAATCACAGGGGTTGCCCCCACCTGCCTTTTTCTTCAAGATACCCAGTCCGCTCACGCCAAAGGTTCGCCCCCGCTTTGAACGAAGCCCCGCTGGGTCTCCTGTCGTCCATTCTGGTTGTTCTCATTCTTTTGTCTGGTTTCTTTTCCAGCTCGGAAACCGGCATGATGTCCCTCAACCGATACCGGCTGAAGCACCTCAGGAAACAGAGGCATCGCGGCGCGCGTCGTGCCAGCAAATTGCTGGAACGACCTGATCGCCTGATCGGCCTGATCCTGATCGGCAACAATCTGGTCAACATCCTGGCCTCGGCCATCGCCACGGTTATCGCCATACGTCTGTGGGGCGATGCCGGCATCGCCATCGCCACCATCTGCCTGACCCTGGTGATACTGGTGTTCGCCGAAATCACGCCCAAGACCATCGCAGCGCTCTACCCGGAACGCGTCGCCTTCCCTGCCAGCGTCATTCTGCTGCCCTTGATGAAGGCCATGTACCCGGTAGTGTGGCTGGTGAACGGTGTGACCAATGGCCTGCTGCGCCTGCTCGGGGTCGACGCGGGCGCCGCCAAAGAGGAGCATGTGTCCTCCGAGGAATTGCGCACCATCGTCACCGAGGCGGGCGCGCTGATTCCGCCGCGCCACCGCGGCATGCTGCTGAACATTCTCGATCTGGAGGAGGTCTCCGTCGACGATGTGATGGTGCCGCGCAATGACGTCTACGGCATCGACCTTGACGACAGCGACGACGAGATTCTGCGCTGCCTGCAAGCCTCAACGCACACCCGCCTGCCCGTGTGGCGCGACGACATCAACAATATTGTCGGCGTGCTGCACCTGCGCAACCTCAGCCGGGTGATCGACAAGCACGGGCTGGACCGGGGCGCCCTCGAGCGTGAAATGGACGACTCCTACTTCATCCCCGAAAGTACGCCGCTGCACACGCAATTGCTGCACTTCCAGAAGAACAAGCTGCGCCTTGCGATTGTGGTGGACGAATACGGCGAAGTGATGGGCATTGTCGCCCTGGAAGATATTCTCGAGGAGATCGTCGGCGAATTCACATCGCGCATGAGCGACACCGGGGACAGCATTTTCGCCCAGCGCGACGGCAGCTATATCATTGCCGGCAACGCCAACCTGCGCGACGTCAACAAGGCGCTGGACTGGGACCTGCCCACCGACGGGCCCAAGACCCTGAGTGGTCTGATTCTGGAATACCTGGAGTCATTCCCCGCGGGCAACGCCTGCCTGGCGATCGCCGGTTACCGGCTGGAGATTCTGGAGTTGCAGGGCAACGTGGTGCAGTCGGTGCTCGCTTCAGCCGTTGACGCCAAAGGCAAAACCCGACACTGATTAGCGCAGCCGCGGCTTGTCATCCGCCAGGCGCCGTTCAGCGGCGCGCAGCAACATGTCACGCTTCTGCTGCGGGCTGGCCATGAACCACTCGGTAATTTCATCGGCGCTGCGATAGCAGCCCAGGCAAATATCGTCCTCATCCAGCAAACAGACCGAGATGCAGGGCGACGCGGGTTCGTCCTGCGCCATCACGCCTGCTCCTGCAGGCCGCGCAGGAAACGCGCCGCATTCTGCACATAGTGTTCGGCATTGAGACCCACCGCCGCCTGCTCTTCGGCGGAAAACTGCCGCTTCACTTTCGCTGGCGCACCCAGTACCAGGCTGCCATCCGGGATTTCCATACCTTCCGTCACCAGCGCTCCCGCGCCTATCAGGCAGTTCCGCCCCACTTTCGCCCCGTTGAGCACAATAGCACCGATACCCACCAGCGCCCCATCGCCGATCGTGCAACCGTGCAGCATGGCCTTGTGGCCAACGGTGACGTTGGCGCCGACGACGGTCGGGAATCCCGGGTCCGCGTGCAGCACGGCGCCGTCCTGAATGTTGCTCCCGGAGCCCACTTCAATGCGTTCCGCATCACCGCGCAATACACAGCTGAACCACACACTGCTGTTCTCGTGCAGGGTGACATCTCCAATAACGGCCGCATTGGGCGCAATAAAGTGCCCGCCGCCGACCAGCGTTACCGACTGCCCATCGAGGCTGTACTTCATTCCATGCTCTCCTTGAATGTCGACACATCCAGCTCTGCCTGCAGGCCCAGGTTGACCAGTAGCAACAGTGCGCGGGCCGATGTGCCCCATACCGTATCATGCGGCAGGCGAAAATGTGGCACCGGCAATGCCTGACCGCTGGTGGGTTCGTTCATATAGCGTACGTGCCAGCCTGCAGGGTTGGTAAAACAATCCAGCCGCGGCAATATCAGCTCGGCAACTTCACCGGGGTCCGCGCGCAGTGTCAGCGAGGCAGGAATTATCGCTACACAGGGATGAATGGTATAACCGCTGCGCGTGAGCAGGGGCGGCAACTCCCCCAGAGGGCACACCGCTTCGGGCGGGCACGCCACCTCCTCGAAGGCCTCGCGCAGGGCGGTATCCCAGGGGCCGGCATCGTGCACTTCCCGCTTGCCACCGGGAAAAGCGATTTCACCCGGGTGCAGAGGCAAATGCAGGGCGCGCCTGCCCAGCAGCACACGGGGATTCTCCTCGTCGGTCAGCGCCACCAGCACGCCCGCCTGACGCCCACTGCCGGCCCAGGGCGCGCGCAGCATGGGCAAGGCCTGCCGCAACCGCTCAAACAGCTGCGCGGACGTGCTCACGAACTAAACACCCTCGGCCTGCCCCGCGTAAAAGTCAGCTGCAAACTCCGCCAGCCGGCCCTGCTCAATTGCGGCGCGAATGCCGGCCATGTGGTTCTGGTAATACCGCAAATTGTGCAGGGTGTTGAGCTGCGAGCCGAGTATCTCATTGCACTTGTCGAGGTGGTGCAGGTAGGCGCGGGAAAAGTTCTGGCAGGTGTAGCAATCGCAGTGCTCATCCAGCGGCAAGGTGCTGGTTTTGTGCCGGGCATTGCGCAGCTTGAGCACACCCCGGGAGGTGAAAATGAAACCGTTGCGTGCGTTGCGGGTGGGCATCACGCAGTCAAACATGTCCACGCCGCGCAGCACGCCCTGCAGCAAGTCGGAGGGTGTGCCCACGCCCATGAGGTACCGCGGCTTATGCGCCGGCAGGCTGTACTGCAGGGCCTCAAGCACCGCGATCATATCCTCCTTGGGTTCCCCGACGGAAAGCCCGCCGATGGCGTAACCGTCGAAACCGATGGCCTCCAGCCCGGCCAGGGATTCGGCGCGCAGGCTCTCGTACATCCCCCCCTGAACAATGCCGAACAGGGCAGCTGCGCTATCGCCATGTGCGGCGCGGCTGCGCTGCGCCCAGCGTAAGGAGAGCTCCATGGACGCACGCGCCTCCGCCTCCGTTGCCGGATACGGTGTGCACTCGTCAAAGATCATCACAATATCGGAACCCAGCTTGCGCTGGATTGCCATCGAGGTTTCCGGATCGAGAAACACTTTGGATCCGTCCACCGGCGACTGAAAACGCACCCCCTGCTCGGAAATCTTGCGCATGGCGCCCAGACTGAACACCTGGAAGCCGCCTGAATCCGTGAGGATGGGCCCATTCCAGCCCATGAAGTCGTGCAGGTCGCCGTGCTGCTCAATGATGTCGGTGCCCGGCCGCAGCCAGAGGTGAAACGTGTTGCCCAGAATGATCTCGGCGCCCACCGCGTGAATATCGCGCGGCAGCATGCCCTTGACGGTACCGTAAGTGCCCACCGGCATGAATGCCGGTGTTTCCACGGTGCCACGCGGGAAGGTGAGACGCCCGCGGCGCGCTGCGCCATCGGTGCCCAACTGTTCGAACTGCATATGGCATTCGCGGCTCATCGTGGCCCCACGGCATCGGGCTGAGGCGTCAGGAACATGGCATCCCCGTAACTGAAAAACCGGTAGCGCTGCTCAATCGCCTCGCGGTAGGCGGCGAGAATCGCCTCGCGGCCGGAAAAAGCGCTGACCAGCATCAACAGCGTCGACTCCGGCAAATGAAAGTTGGTGATCATGGCGTCAACGACCTGAAAGCGGTAACCGGGATAAATGAAGATTTGGGTGTCGCCGGTTTGCGGTGCCACGCGGCCGTGACCGCAGGCGGCAGACTCCAGCGAACGCACTGCGGTGGTACCCACCGCCACCACGCGACCACCGCGGGCGCGGGTCGCCTCTACCGCAGCGCACAGGGCGGCATCCACCTCCAGGTACTCGGCGTGCATGTGATGGTCGCGGATATTGTCGACTCTTACCGGCTGAAACGTGCCGGCCCCCACATGCAGAGTGACCGTGCCGCGCTCGATACCCGCGGCGTCAAGCTGGTCAAGCAGAGCCTGCGTAAAGTGCAGGCCCGCCGTGGGCGCGGCAACGGCACCGGCACGCTCCGCGTAAACTGTCTGATAGCGCTCCTGGTCGGCGGCCTCATCGGCCCTTTCTATATAGGGCGGCAAAGGCATGTGCCCGATATCTGCCAGTATGGCGTGCAGCGGAACGCCGGGCGGCGATAACAGCTTGAACAGTGCTCCGTCCCTTCCGGTCACTGTAAGTTGCAGCGGGCCGGGGGCCTCACCGGGCTGGGCGGAAAGGTGGATCACTCCCCCGGGCCTGGGCGACTTGCTGCTGCGGATATGGGCCAGCGCCGTATGCTCACCGGTAACACGCTCGATGAGTATTTCCACCCGGCCTCCGGTGGCTTTCTGCCCCCAGAGCCGCGCTGGAATCACCCGCGTATTATTGAATACCAGCAGGTCACCGGGCTGCAGGCAGCCGGGCACATCCGTAAAAGCCAAGTGACGCGTGGCCCCGGAGGCGCCGTCAAGTGCCAGCAACCGGCTGGCGCTGCGGTCCTGCAGCGGATACTGGGCGATCAGCTCCGGTGGCAGTGCGTAGTGGAATTCGTCAAGTTGCATCGAAAAAAAAGCCGGCCTCAAGCCGGCTCCCTGCTCCGCGTGGACGCTCAGGCTTCGGCATCGCCTTCCGCCGCGGGTGCCTCTGCCTCGGCAGTCGCTTCCTCGGTCGCTTCTTCGGTTGCCTCCTCTGCGGGTGCTTCCACCGGCTTCGGTGCCGGCGCTTTCACCAGGCCTTCAGCAGACAGAATCCGCACTTTTTCCTCGCCGTTGACCGGCTTGCGGTTGGCATCCTTCACTGCGTAGCGCTCGTCACCACGCTGGAAAATGCTGTACTCGTCCGTCTTCTTGACCAATTTCATTGCCATGCTCTTTTCTCCTTCGATACTCAGAATGTCGGCCCCGGAGGCGCCACCCATGCCCGCGCGGCAATCCGCGCAAGTCGGGCGAAGTCTACCCGCAAACCGTATGAAGGTTAAGGAAAATCATTGCAGGAACAGCGCGGGTTGCTATAATCGCGCCCTCTCACGGGCTGCCCCGCGGCACCCGCACTCTCTGCCGGAGTGGTGAAATTGGTAGACACAGGGGATTCAAAATTCTCAAGCGATTTTGTATCCCAAGGGAAAATAGTAAAATCTAAGCAGTGCCAGAGTGGTGAAATTGGTAGACACAGGAGATTCAAAATCTCCCGCCAGCAATGGTGTGCCGGTTCGAGTCCGGCCTCTGGTACCATCCCCCCCTTACATAAACGCAACGGATTATTTTATACCCCACAACCTAGATAGAAATTCTGGGATACAACTGGGATACAAATCTGAGTAATGTGAAGAAATCTAAAGCATGCCTTCTAATAAACATTTCAAGCTACACCACACCTATTACCAAAGCTAAAGACTATAGCTTTCTACCCTCTCGAAATATCTCAGTATGTCCATGAGCAATTGACCAGCTTCTTTAGGTTCTACTAACCTTACATCCGTGACCCCGCTCAACAGGGTCAGAACCTGCCAAACTGGGGAAAAACCAACAACCCTTTAGGGACACCCTCCCCTCTACTAGCCGGCAAAAAGGTGAAATGCTGGCACTGGCCATTTTACCGTATCTCTCCCGACACCGCCTAAAGAGATTTCAGTCCTTTCGATGAGTCTGCCGAAGCCCTTAGGGCGTGTCCCGGGAGCTCATTGCGCACCAATGATACTATCGTGCCCTCGAAAAACAGCAGGAACAGCTTTAAATGCGCGAACAACTGGAGCGATATCAGGTCTGGATTTATCTGGTTGCCATCCTGGTCGGCATGGCCATCGGCTGGATGTCACCAGAGCAGACCCGTCATTGGGAAGTGTTGCTTTGGCCGGCCCTAGGTGTTCTTCTGTATACCACTTTCACTCAGGTACCACTGATACATCTCAGGTCGGCATTT
>CERO01001247.1_pt1 | contig 110668 bp, 102 predicted proteins | sample 530851 | NCBI WGS metagenome assembly CERO01 (sample SAMEA2621033, study PRJEB7988) | marine metagenome | biome: marine biome (ENVO:00000447); feature: surface water layer (ENVO:00002042); material: "saline water (ENVO:00002010), including plankton (ENVO:xxxxxxxx)" | depth 5 m
GCCCGTGGCAGTCTGCCCGGCATGAGTGATGCGCCCCGCCCCGCCAAACGCCAACGCCGCACGACAGCGAGCCTGACCGCCCTGCGCCATCTGGCCCGCGAGGCCGCAGAGGCGGGCGAGCCGATGCGGGAAATTGCCCGGCGGCTGGACCTGCCCTGGTCAACGCTGACCAAATGGGCGCGCGAAGATGGCTTTCGCCACAAGGACATTGCCGCCCGTCAGGCCGCCGCCGCCAAGGCGCAGGACGAGGCCGACCATATTCGCCAGCAGGCGGAACTGGCTGCGCGGCGCACCCTCTTGCGTGACGAGGAAGACGAGGAAGAGAGCGATGAGCCCTTCATGCCGCGCAGCCAGACCGATGAGGAAATCACGCTGGCCCGCGCCCGGGTCGGCGCATTGCTGGAGGCGGGATATATTCCGGAGGCGGAGCAGGACATGCGCGCGGCCCGCCGCCTGACCAGTTTGCAGAGCTTTGCCGCCCCGGTGCGCGCCGCGACCGAGGCCGCGACCCAGCAGATGCGACAGGCGCAGATGAATGCCGCGCTCTACCGCGCGGCGCTACAGGTCTGCGCCTGTTGGGAGGAGGGGGACACGCCGCCAGACCATCTGCCCTGGGTGGTCTCGGCCACGTTCCAGAAACGGCTGGCCATTACGCGCGAAGTGGTCCTGGCGGTGGATCCGGACGATGAGGGCAGTGATCAGGAGCTGACGGAACTCCTCCTCCAGCTCGCGGCGATGGGCTGGTTCCGCAATTTCCACCCGCTGCTGCGCCAGGCAATCACCACGCTGACCCTGCAGGGCCATCACGCCCTCGCCGAAAAGGTCGGCGGATTTATCAAGGCAGAAGAAGCGGCCCTCCCGACCCTCATCCAATGGTGCCATGCGAACGGGTATGGGTATCATGGGGAGGTGTAGGGCGGGTCATGACCCGCCAAGCAGCAAGTGCGGAATGGCGGGTTACGCTTCGCTAACCCGCCCTACAGCATCGCGGAGCGGCGCATTGCTAATCGCAAGAGTTGGGCAAATACATTGCTCCACCGATGCGCGCTATTCTGCCAATGTGAGACCCCAGTCTTGAGGTTGCCTTACGGTCTTACTAGTAAATATCAATTCTACACCATATCCGGAATTCTTCACAGAGTGCTGTAGCGTGTACTTTTTTGGGCTAAAATGCTTGTATAGAGAATAAATCATTGGATGGTTGTCATAGGTCATGACCCAATCTCGATCTCTGTACTCGGTAAGAATGAATTCAGAAAGCGCTTGATGATCTTGTTTGTGATACGAGTTTAGATACAGTCTGCCGCCCTTTTCTACGTACGGGGGGTCAATAAAGAAGAAAACGTTTTCTTCTTTATGCTTGGATAGAAAGCTGATTCCGTCCAGCTTTGAAACTTTAATCTTGGATCGGACATTCTTGATTCGCTCTACACGTTCAATCAGCGTGCTCCTATTGAAGCGAGCGTCAATTTTGTAATTTCCGGACTGATCCAATCCACCTATTACGCCAGCGTTGAGAACGCCGGATCGATTTGTTCTATTCAAGTAAAAGAATGCAAATCCAACATCATCCATGATTTTGCTAGATCGCATTGTTTCTCGTTGCGCCAACCACTCTTCTACTGTGAGTGGAACTTCTTTTATTCGTGCAATGAATTTTTCCGGACGACGAATTAGGAAATTCCAAAATGCAAAGACGCTAGGATCGATGTCGTTTATCAAAAGGTTCGATATGTACCCTCGAAGAAGCAGATGCAGGCCAATTCCACATCCCCCAGCGTACGGCTCAGCGTAGGTGCAATCTTGAAGTCGATTGTGAATGATCAACTCTTTGATTGGATCGGCAAGCTGGCTTTTCCCACCGGGGTAGCGCAAGGGGGAATAGAACTTCACTTGGAATCCTCAATTGCGTGCCAGAGTTGAGCCATCCATTTTTCTATTGAATCCCAAGCGGTTAACAGATCGTTTACCGAAGGAAAAAACTCCGTGTTATGCACAAACTCGTGAAGGCGGGTAGTGGAAATGACGCTATCGGGAAGGCAAAGTTTCGCTTTGGCAGCATTAGCCAGTTTTTTTTGTGCGGGGTAGCGAGTTTTGAAGTCGGTGTTCACGATTTCAATTTTTTGGCTCAGGGTTGGTCCTTTGCCGCCAGCATTGTGTTGCAGCAGATTGAACGTATCCATGTAAACGTCGATTGTCCCCTCCACAAACACGCGAAGGCAGACAGCTACAGGGATTGGGTAGGATTGTACGCTGAGCTTGGTCAAATCGGATGCTAGGCTGCTCAACTTGGGGTGGGAGATGGGAGCTTTGAATGTCGAAGGGATCAATTTTGATCTCTTCTTCTTTAGGGTTGGGCTTTTCGTTGTGCTAGAAGACTTTGCTTTTGCGGGTAGCTTTTTTGTGAGCTCTGAGAATTTTGTCGGCTTGCTAGTAGTTCCGGTTTTGGGGAGTTCATTTTTGGCGAAGCCTTCAATATAATTTTTTTGTTGTGCCTTCGTTTTAATATCGTCTACTTTGATGGTCTTATCCGCGAGGTCCTTGGCCATCTTAAGTAATGGCTTTGCAATCTCCGCTGCAGGGACCTTGCTCTGAAATCTTCCATCGCTGATTTCAATCCCCAGTGTTTTGCGAACATCGGGGTTCTCGAGCAAGCGCTCTAATGAAGTGATCGGAAACTTGGGACCAACGATTGGTTGATCACCTCCAGCCATGTTGATGAAATCGATAACTGGCTTCATCTTCGAATCAGAAAAGCGAGCCGATTGTACGGCGTTCCAATTCACAATTCCGCGACCACTATTCTCACCAGTATGCCGCAGTTTTATCCAGCGATGAGCTTCGGTGCGGGATTTTACTTCAGCGCTGTCAATCGGCTCCAATTTTGAAGCATCTGCTTTTGACGCTGCCTTGACGAGCTTGCCTCGCAGGGCATCCGGAATTTCCAGATCTTTGAGTATTTCGGGATTTTGAAGAATCTTCAGCGCCGCTGTGCGCCTATTTCCTTCGAGTGCGATATACTTCCCGTCTTTGTCTTTTATTACCAGAAAGCGATCCATAGGGCTTAAGCCGTGGAGGGCAATATCTTCCGTAAGTTCCCCAAGTTTTGACCCTTGGTCATCGATCACAGATTGCAGAGTTTCTAGCTGGGAGTCCTGCTCTTCAATTCTGGGATTGATCGGATCCAGTTTGAGATCATCAATGTCCAATTCTACGGTTTTGTGCATTCAAAGCCCCAACTCTTCTTCCCTTAACCGCTTCACCTCGTCCCGGAGGCGCGCAGCTTCTTCGAACTCGAGGTTCGCGGCGGCTTCGCGCATTTGTTTTTCCAGGTCCGCAATGGCGGCTTTGAGGTTGTGGCCTGTTTCTCCGGCAAGTGGCAAGGCTTTTGTTTCGGTGACGCCGCGCACCTTGGTCTTGTCCTTGCCGCGGCCGCGGGCTTTCGGGGCGCTGCCGGGCTTTTCGCCGAGTTCGCCGAGAATATCGGCCACGGCGCGCTTGATCGTGGTCGGCGTGATGCCGTGTTCGGTATTATAGGCGACCTGTTTCTCGCGTCGGCGGCTGGTCTCTTCCATGGCGCGCTCCATCGAGCCGGTGATCCGGTCGGCATAGAGCACGACGCGGGCGTCGGCATTCCGCGCGGCGCGGCCGATGGTCTGGACCAGACTCGTCTCTGAACGGAGGAAGCCCTCCTTGTCCGCATCGAGAATGCCGACAAAGCCGCATTCGGGAATGTCGAGCCCCTCGCGCAGAAGGTTGATGCCGACCAGCACGTCGAACACGCCGAGGCGCAGGTCACGGATGATCTCGATCCGCTCGATCGTGTCGATGTCGGAATGCATGTAGCGCACGCGCACGCCATTCTCGTTGAGGAAGTCGGTCAGGTCTTCCGCCATCTTCTTGGTCAGCGTCGTGATCAGGCTGCGATAGCCCTTGGCGGCGACGTCCTTGACCTCGGCCATGACATCATCGACCTGGTTGGCGCCATCCCTGGAGACGGGGCGGACCTCGACCGGCGGATCGATCAGGCCGGTGGGGCGGATGACTTGCTCTGTGAACACACCGCCGGTGCGGTCCAGTTCCCACTTGCCGGGCGTGGCCGAGACGTGGACGGTCTGGGGGCGCATGGCGTCCCATTCCTCGAATTTGAGGGGGCGGTTGTCCATGCAGGAGGGGAGGCGGAAGCCGTATTCGGCCAGCGTGGTCTTGCGGCTGAAGTCGCCTTTGTACATGGCGCCGATCTGGGGCACGGTCTGGTGGCTCTCATCGGTGAAGACGAGGGCATTGTCGGGCAGGTATTCGAACATGGTCGGCGGCGGGTCGCCGGGCTTGCGGCCGGTGAGGTAGCGGGAATAGTTCTCGATGCCGTTGCAGGAGCCGGTGGCGGCGAGCATTTCGAGATCGTACTGGGTGCGCTGCTGGATGCGCTGGGCCTCGAGCAGTTTTCCATTGGCCTCGAAATGGGCAATCGTGGTCTTCAGCTCCGCCTTGATCTTGTCGATGGCCTGGTTGAGCGTCGGGCGGGGCGTCACATAGTGGCTGTTCGCATAGATCTTGATGGCGGGCAGCTTCTGCATGGTGCGGCCGGTGAGCGGGTCGAATTCGGTGATGCTCTCCAACTCGTCGCCGAAGAAGGAGAGCTTCCAGGCGCGGTCTTCGAAGTGGGCCGGGAAGATGTCGACCACGTCGCCCTTCACGCGGAACGTGCCGCGGGTGAAGGCCATGTCATTGCGGGTATACTGATTGGCGACGAGCTGTTCGGCGACGCGGCGCGGGTCGATGCGCTGGCCCTCTTCGAGCTTGAACGTCATCGATGTGTAGGTCTCGACCGAGCCGATGCCGTAGATGCACGAGACGGAGGCGACGATGATCACGTCGTCGCGCTCGAGGATGGCACGGGTGGCCGAGTGGCGCATCCGGTCAATGGCCTCGTTGATGGAGGATTCCTTCTCGATATAGAGATCGGCGCGCGGCACATAGGCCTCGGGCTGGTAATAATCGTAATAGGACACGAAATACTCCACCGAGTTCTCGGGGAAGAAGGATTTGAACTCGCCATAGAGTTGTGCGGCGAGCGTCTTGTTGGGGGCGAGGATCAGGGCCGGGCGCTGGGTCGCCTCGATGATCTTGGCCATGGTGAAGGTCTTGCCGGTGCCGGTCGCGCCGAGCAGGACCTGGTCGCGCTCGCCCGCGCCGATGCCCTCGACGAGTTCGGGGATCGCGGTGCGCTGGTCGCCCGCAGGCTCATATTCGGAATGCACCTTGAACCGCTTGCCGCCCTCCAGCTTGACCCAGTCGCGGTCAGGCCGGTGGGGCGTCCAGTTGTCGGACGGAAGGGCGCCGGCGGCATCGCGCGCGAAGCCATCAAGCGAGAACACGCTGGGCGCTTCGGAAACGCCCTTGGAAGGAGGAGGAGGAGCCATACCCCCGATATGGGGCGCGGGCAGGGAGGTGTCTAGGGTGTTCTTGTTGTGTTCGGTGTGGTGGTGGATAGAAGGTCTGTAAGCCGGTTGCGCAACTGGTTGGCGATAGTTCCGGCCTTCAAGCGCGCGGGGGCGGCGGCATCTGTCTGGGCCATAAGTTCTAAAAAGCTCATGGTTTCTTCGATTCTCGAAATTTCCCGCCACGCGAAACAGAGGTCTGCGTACCGCTCCATCGCGTCATAAACAATCTGACGCATCTCACTGCGGCCTAGAACGACGTTCGGAACGCGATTGAATTTTCCCTCGATCTGACGGCGCCAAGCAGGCGCTACGGAGTCGGCAGTGTCAGTGAGTGTGTGGGAGGCAAGAGCAAGCAGAATGAATTGACCGCGCCGTTCGCTGAGATAGTCGATCGCCAGGGAGTGCGCGTAGACGAATTCAGGCAAGTTGCTGATATGCTCAAGAAGCTTCAGTAGGGTGTTTGCTTGGTTCAGAGCGAACCATTTGTTATTGTTCGCTCCGGCCTCAATCAGGTCGTCTAACAGTCGCTCGAATTTCAGTTTTTCGTTTCTTATCGTGTTTTTGGCAGCAGCCCTCCTTTGCGGGTGGCTGGTTGCCCGATATTGAGTGTACAGCTCTCGGAAGTCGCAAGGCTGCCGCCATTGTTCTTCCAGCTGTGAAAGTTGTTCGGCAGGTGGCCCGGCAAGTACCCGATACTCACTTACCATCCATTCGGCACCTGCCTTCAGATCAGGGTCTGGAGAGTTCAGCAGCTCGCTAAGTCGGCGTGGACTGTAAGGAAATGCGGGAAGCTTCAGCTCTTCTCTGGCTTCTCGATGCTTCTCAACGCGCTTTCTGAAGCTGGGCTTGGGAATGTATTTCTTTTCGTTGTGGTCGTATCGTATGCCACGTTCAAAGAATTCCTGTTCCGTGAAGGGATCAAAAGCGTTGATGTGGCCCGCATCGTACAGGCGCTGTTGGGCGCGGCTGCGTTGCCATATGCCAAATGCCTGAAATAGAGCCGCCATGATCACGAGGTCGACCAGAGCGCGTGCGGCGAAGGTCAGGTGCTTGGCGAGTGTGGGGTTGCCGACATTGTCGGATACTGAAATGGGGGTGTTTACTTCGACCTGATAAATTTCCCACCAATCGACAAAAGGTACGGCCTTCGCCAGTTCTGCGCCAAAGAAGCTGATCCACGCGTAGAATTGCTGTGTGGGGGGCATGCTTGCAAGAGATTGCTCCGTATCGAAAGCAAAGCTGAACTGTTCTATCTGGAACAGCGCCAAGGGGACCAAAACAAAGAAGGAAACATAGCCCAATAGGGCTTCATCCTTGAGGTCGTTGTCAAAGCCAATATGAATATCCTGCGATTTTCGGAAGTCTGTCGATTGAAGGCGTGAAGCTGTTTCCCTGTCTGCTTCCACCCATGCCCATCTCCTGCCGAGCGCTATAACGATCAACATTGCAACGAATATGGGGATGAGACCAAAGGGGCTGCTCAAAACGAAGCCGATGGCGGATAGTGGAAGAATCAGACCGACTACCAATAGGTGAGGCACGGGTGCTCCATGCTGGGTTGCGCCGGACAAGGGGGCTACAAGCCGGACAAGGATCGAATCCAGTCGGCTGACCCATACTTCCGGAGCAAAACTGGCGATGCCGCCCGCTGCGGTGCTCGCCCGTGCTGTGTGATTTTCTTCGTTTTGATTCAGATGACGCGTGAGATGTGGCGCGATTATGAAAACCAGGAATGCGATGATGACTACAAGGTAGATGATGACACCCAGATCCTGATCAATCGAGAAGAACCCGGCGCCAGCGGCCCACGCCAAAAGGAGAATGCCGCCAATGGCTATGAAGCTCGTGATCAACGAGTTGCGAGACACGACATCTGTCCTGAACAAAGGCGATTTGCTTTGCTTGGCTTCTGCTGCAGCCATGCGTGCGATGGCTGTCAAAATTGGAAGGAAAGCCCCCGCGAAAAAGGCGCAATAAATTGCGATATGTAGAAGACTGCGTTCCGCGTCCGAGCCTCGCAATCGTATATGCTCAAGTTCCGAAATCAGGGGGCTGCCAGATACGAAGGCCAGCACGGACAGGGCCAAAAGTGAGAGCAGCAGATAGACGAACAGCTCTTTCAAGCCTTGGGCGATGATTTTTTCATCACTGCGCGTACGCCTTGAGGGGTTCACGGCGAGCGCGGAATGTAGACGGGCCCATATCTGGTGACTCCGGAAAAGTCCCGCCGCCACAGCTCCCACCCATAGGGCGGCCAGCAGGGCATAATTCGGTGTTTGTTGTCGGTCGGCGTCTGATAGCGGCCAAAGAAGCAGGCATATCGCCGTCATCGAGACCACGGCCCCTGTTCGGATGCCATCCGACGCGTCCAGGGACTTAAATCCCATCCATTGCGGGCGCCGAAACCCAAATTCAACTCCGAGAGACATATGTACACCGTCCTCCTCACCCAAGTTGAACTTTACCTTTCGTTAATGCTTGCGCAACCTTGGATCGAGGGTGAAGGTCAAAGAAAATGAATGGGGAAGACAATGACCAATCTGACCGAAGCCCGTATCGCGAATGTCCGTAACCATATGGCGTTGGAGGTGACGCATGATTGGGATGCGGTGATGGCGACGTTCGCGCATCCCCGGTATGAGATGCATGGCGGCGGGCAGGTGTTCGACGGGGAGGCCGCGGTGCGGCGCTATTTCGAACTGTCGCGCACGCCCTTTCCGGATCAGGACAATGAAATCATCTCGATTGCCGTTGATGAGGCAACGGACAGACTTCTGGTCGAGTTCTGGCTGACGGGCACGCATACCGGCCCGCTACAGGTCGGCAAGACCATGATTGAGCCCACCGGGCGCCGTTTCAAGGTGCGCATGGCGGCAACGTTTGAATTCGCGCCGGGCAGTGACCGGATTATCTGCGAACGCCCCTATTATGATCAGGGCGCCGTGCTGCGCGCGCTGGACCTTGTCTGATCGCGGCGGCGCGTCGGCCGAGGCGCCCAGATTGCCCGGACTCTCGTCAGGGTAGGAAAAAATGAACCAAATGGGGGCTGGGGCATAGTAGGGGCATGACCCAACTCGTTTCCGTTCCGACCCAGGCCGATTCCGCCCCCGCCGAATTGCGGCGCAGCACGCGCGTTCGCCTGCAAACGTCCGGGCGAGTTGTCCTGATGGATTATAGCGAGGCGCGCAGCATTCTCGTGCAGGATTTATCGGTCCACGGGGCCTGTCTGAAAGTCGGCGATTGGGCCGATCTGCCAAACCGTTTCCACTTGCTGCTGCGCCGGACCCCGTCCGAGCCGCATTTCCAGGTCGATTGTACGGTGCGCTGGCGCGTTGGCCCGGCGGTCGGGGTCGAGTTTGATCGCGCGATGGCCGGTTATATTCTGGCCGAACTGATCCGCCAGCCTGCGTTCCGTCACTGAACGCGGCGTCCGCGCCTAATCTTTGGTGTCCGAATCCTGGCTGCGCTCCTTTGAGCGCAGCTGTGCCATCAGCTCTTCAAGTCTCGCAGAGGGTGGCGCTTTCAGACTCTCCTCAAAGGATTTCCTGAGTGCGTCGCGCAATGGATCTGCGCTTGTGTCCTCTTCCGTGTCTTGTGCGCTAGAAATAGACTGTCTCTTTTCCTGCATATCTGCGTCCCCAAACCCGCGCAGCTACTATAATCCGGTTCGAGCTTGTGGGCCCGAACAAGGGACGGTCTCTAGGAAGTTTTCCCCCCCTTGTCGATGGCCGGATCGAGACCGGAATCGCTCATGTCCGAGCGGGCTTCGATTTTATGATTCGTTGATCCGTCACGCTTGCGGATATTGTCGCTCACGACTGGGGGCCAATCGGCGCAGGACGTATCCGATCGGGGCTGGCGCGCCTTCCGCATCGTGTTGTGCGCGCTACAGGGGCATGGATGTGAAGTGGGGCGGGGGATACAATCGGCACGAGAAAACCACCGGGTCTGAGAGAAACTTTCAGGTTTTTCACTTTGTAACAATCTGAAATAAACCGTGTGGATGAGCGCCACGATTTTCGCGAATGTGTCCGTGCCGCATGGGCATGGCGGCCAGCTTGAAGGTGACACCGCACCCGCGAGAGCCTGCGCTCGCGACGCACACTTCAGATTTGCGTCAAATTTCACCTTTCGATTCAACCAGACTTCCACCTCGCTGTGTCAGAACGGGGCGTAACGATACGGGACGGATGTGTTCCGCTTTGTATCAAACATCTGGTTTCGGGAACGGGCGATCCGTCGGTTCCTTGTAGAGAAGGTAGTAATCGCAATGGCCAAGACGGTGCTTGTAATTGATGACGATCCGACCCAGCGCCGCCTGCTTCAGGCTGCGGTCGAGAAGGCTGGATTTGCCTGTCGCACGGCGCCGGATGGCGAGGCGGGACTTGCGCTTGCCTCTGACCCGAAGGATGGCATCGACGTGGTCCTGCTGGACCTGACCATGCCGGGCCTGTCGGGCATGGACACGCTGGAACGCCTGTCGGCCAAGCGCGCTGACCTGCCGGTCATCATGCTGACGGCGACCAGCGGCATTGACACGATCGTTCAGGCCATGCGCCGCGGCGCGGTGGACTTCATCGTGAAGCCCGCCAATCCGGAGCGCGTCGTCGTTTCGATCCGCAACGCCCTGAAATTGCAATCCCTGTCAGGGGAAGTGAAGCGCCTCTCGCGCAAATCCGAAGGCGGCATGAGCTTTGACGACATGATCGCGACCGCGCCGCCGATGCGCCAGGTCGTGCGTCTGGCCGAACGCGCCGCGAGTTCTGATATTCCCGTCCTGATCCTGGGCGAAAGTGGTGTGGGTAAGGAAGTTGTTGCCCGCTGCATTCAGGGCGCATCTGACCGTGCCGGGAAACCATTCGTCACCGTGAACTGTGGTGCGATCCCGGAAAACCTGGTCGAGTCGATCCTGTTCGGTCATGAGAAAGGCGCCTTTACCGGTGCCGTCTCAAAAGCGCTCGGCAAGTTTGTCGAGGCCGATGGCGGCACGCTTTTCCTCGATGAGGTGGGTGAGTTGCCGCTGGATGCGCAGGTGAAGCTGCTCCGTGCCCTGCAGGAAGGGGAGGTGGATGCCGTTGGCTCGCGCCGCCCGACCAAGGTGGATGTGCGGATCATTTCCGCAACCAACCGCGATCTGTCGCAACAGGTTGCCGAAGGCACATTCCGCGAAGACCTGTTCTATCGCCTCAATGTTTATCCGGTTGACATGCCGTCGCTGCGCGAACGCCGTGATGACATTCCGGCGCTGGTCGACCATTTCGTGAATCGCTTCAATGCAAGCGAAGGCGCGAAAGTGACCGGTGTGGCCGACGAGACGATGAAGATGCTGTACGCCTTTGACTGGCCGGGCAATGTCCGCCAGCTGGAGAATGCTGTCTTCCGCGCTGTGGTTCTGTGCGATGGCGACCAGTTGCGCCCGCAGGATTTCCCTCAGATTTCCGGACAGATGCCGGATGTGAGCAACCTGCCTTCATCGCCCTTCAACAAGGCCCCCGATATCGCTGAGCCCGTTCAGTCCGGCGAGAACGGCCCGGTAGCCATTCAGGACGAGGCGGGCGAGCTGCGCACGCTGAGCGATATCGAGCGCGATATCCTTCAGTATGCCATCGACTTCTATGAAGGCCATATGAGTGAAGTGTCGCGTCGTCTCGGCATTGGCCGCTCGACGCTCTATCGCAAGGTCCGCGAATATGATCTCGATGTGCGCCAGGAGCGCGAAGCGAGCTAGGCCAAGGCCAAAGGGAGATGCCGGCACAGATCGGCGACAAAGCCCCGCCCCACCGGCGGGGCTTTTTTATGAGCGGGCAGGCATCGCGTAGGACATGGTGACGTTACACCGCTCATAGCGGTGGCCATAGCGGCGCATGATGTCGTCATCATGCCGGAAGCCGTATTTCTCATAGAGCCGGATGGCCGACGCGCATTTCGAATTGGTCAGCAGGAAGAGGTCCTGGATTTCCATCTGGCGGGCGCGCTTCAGGATCTGCCGCATCAGGAAATCTCCCGCCCGGCGACCGCGCGCGGAGGCCAGAACGCCCATCTTGGTCAGTTCCACGCCGCCATCCGCCATCGGCATCAGCGCGCAGGTGCCAATGATGCCGAGTTCCGGATCCTCGACGAACAGGATGGTGCCGCCCTTGTCGATCACTTTGGCTCGTGGGTTTTCGATCATGGCGATGTCTTCCGCTTCCAGCCGGAACATCTCCTCGACCCATTCGCGGGAGATGTGGTCGAAATGCGGGGCGAGTTCGTCCGAGAATTCCACGATCTTCAGGCCCGCAGGATTGGCCAGGGTCTCGATCCGCACCGACAGGGGCTGCTCGGCGAGACGCGATTCCACGAGGCAGATTTCCGCCAGCAAGTCATGGTCTGGGTAGAGACAGAGTTGCTCGGCGGCCTCCTGAACGGCGGGCCAGAAGCTGGCGCGCATTTCGGACACCAGCGCTTCCCCGGCTGGCGTGAGGAAGATTTCCTTCTGGCGATTGTCGCCCTCAATCGGGCGCGTGTCGGTCAGGCCCATCTTCTGGAGCGCATTGTGGATGCGCGTGATGGCGGGCTGGCTAACGCCGGTGGCCTCGACGGCCGCGCTCACACTGAGCGGGCCGTTGGCCTCAAGCGCGGCGATCAAGGGAAAGTGCGTCGTCTGGATCGGATAGGCGCGATTGTCGAACACGCTCACAGCTTCTGCCTGCAGCCGGTCGGCAAGACGCTTCAGCCGACTGGCCAGGCCCAGATAGCCAACTTGTGCGAGAATATCCTGGCTCATCACGGGATTCCATAATCAGTTATATAACGCGTTATATGATTAGGCTTGGCCACGGGAACCGTCAAGATGAAATCCCGATTATCAGAGGGGAACGGGTCTAGTGCCGGGTGGCGGCCTTGACGATTTCACCGATCTTGCGGGCATCGGCCTCGCGTGGGCTGCCGGTGCGCCAGGCGATACCGATCTGGCGGCCGACCACGGGACTGACGAATTCGCGTACGGCGACGTCCGGTCCGATGTTCAGGCCGTTATCTGTGGCGAGTTTGGGCAGGAGCGAGACGCCAAGGCCCCCGGCAATCATGTTGACCAATGTTCCGAGTGAAGTAGCGGCCACCTGATCAGTGCCGTTGCCGGTCTTCATGCGACAGATGGAGAGTGCATGATCGCGCAAGCAGTGCCCGTCTTCGAGCAGGAGGAGGTTCTCGCCCGCCAGGTCTTCTGGCGAGAGGCCGTTCTTCTTGGCCAGCGGGTGTGAAGCGGGCGCGGCAAACAGGAATTCATCATCGAATAGCGGCAGCATCTCGATGCCCGGAACGTCCCAGGGCAGGGCAATCAGGGCGGCGTCCAGAGTGCGCGTGCGCAACTGGTCGATCAGGCGCGGTGTCTTCTCTTCGTGCAGGTAGAGTTTGAGCTGGGGATATTGCTCGCTGAGGGCGCGGACTGCCGCTGGCAGGACGAAGGGCGCGATGGTCGGGATCGCGCCGAGATGAAAGGGGCCCGTGAGCAGAGCGCCGGCGCTCTGAACCGACTGGACCAGGGAATGGGCATCATTGATCAGCGCATTGGCGCGCGACACCGCCAGCTCTCCGGCATGAGTCAGCTTGGCGCCGCGCGGTTCGCGTTCGGCCAGTTTGACGCCCAGCAAATCCTCCAATTCCTTGATCCCGGCTGACAAGGTGGGCTGCGTCACATAGCACGCCTCGGCGGCCCGAGAGAACGAGCCGGTCTCTCCAAGAGCCACTAGATACTGCAGTTGGCGAAGGGTCGGTATAATCATAGAGACAATCTATACCGGCAATGGGAATTATCAATTTTCCTTTTTGCCGCAACTGCGAGAAAGCACGGCCACCGGGCCCACCGTTCCGGCAGCCTCAACATCTTATCCCAGGAGATCCACTATGCTTGGCATTGGCGAAAAGCTTCCCGAGTTCACAGTCACGGGCGTAAAGCCGAAATTCATGCAGCATGAGCAGAATGGCGAAAGCGCATTCGAGCCCATCACGCAGGATTCCTTCGAGGGTAAATGGAAAGTCATCTTCTTCTACCCGAAAGACTTCACCTTCGTTTGCCCAACTGAAATCGCTGAATTCGCCCGCCTGTCCGGCGACTTCGAAGATCGCGACGCGGTTGTGCTCGGCGGGTCCACCGACAACGAGTTCGTGAAGCTGGCATGGCGCCGCGACCACGCAGACCTCGCAGAGCTGCCGATCTGGCAGTTTGCGGACACCCGCGGTGAGCTGGTTGATGGTCTTGGCGTGCGTGAGCCGTCTGAAGGCGTTGCCTATCGCGCGACATATGTTGTCGACCCGCACAACGTGATTCAGCACGTTTATGTGACCAATCTGAACGTCGGCCGCAGCCCTGCAGACACGCTCCGCGTGCTGGATGCCCTGCAGACCGATGAGCTGTGCCCATGTAATCGTCCGGTTGGCGGAGATATTTTGGAACCAGCTGCCTAGGTTGCGCATAGATAGAACGCAACGCTGAAACTTCCGGGAAGATGTCTCACTCCCTCCCCCACCCATGAGGCATCTTCCCATCAGCGTCGCGAAAGGTCCGGCAGGCCTTCCGTCCACCCAGTTCCGGACGTTGGCACTCCCACCCCTCTAGCCTGCAAGGCTTGTCGGACCCATTCGCTCCCCACCCCATCAAAACAACGAATTCCGGAAGGATGAGGATTCATGTCTATCGAGTCCCTGAAATCTTCGCTGCCTGACTATGCGAAGGATCTGAAGCTCAATCTCGGCTCGCTGATGAACGAGACCCTGTTGAGCGACCAACAGAAATATGGCTGTTTCCTCGCCTGTGCCCATGCTGTGGGTGAACCCCAGACGCTGACGGCGCTGGAAGCGGAAGCGGACGGAAAGCTGAGCCCCGAAGCGATCAAGGCTGCGAAAGCTGCCAGCGCGATCATGGGCATGAACAATGTCTATTACCGGTCGATCCACCTGATCAGCAATTCGACGTACCAGACCTTGCCAGCCAAGCTGCGCATGAACGTGATCGGTGCGCCGGGAATCGAGAAAGCGGACTTCGAGCTTTATTCCCTTGGTGTGTCCGCCGTGAATGGTTGCGGCATGTGTCTCGATGCGCATGAAGCCGAATTGCGCAAGCACGGCTTGTCGACCGAGCAGATCCAGGCGGGCATCCGCATCGGCGCTGTGGTCAATGCTGTCGCCCGCGTGCTGGCTGCTGAGGCGGTCACGGCCGGCTAGTTGCGCGGCGAATGTTCCAAGACCCATGGAAAAGCCCCGAAGCATTGCTTCGGGGCTTTTTTTGCGATTCGAAGCATTCGCGAAGTGATACGGGGCCGAAACGAACAGATACTGGGCACTGCCGAAACGAGCTGTGGAAATCAGCAGAAAAAGACATGTTCCGTCCCCCGTGCCTTTCACGTCACAGCAGGGGAGGGCAGCGGCCTGATTCAGAAAGGAAAATTACCGGCCGCCCATTTCGGCCCATTCGGCCGTTCCGGTATGTTGCCGTAATATTTCATCTTTGTTCCAGTGATTTACGGATGTGGATATTTCGATTCATCCACAGTGCCCATTGAGACCCATACTGTCCCATGATACTCCACGTTAAGACATGGTTTACCCATGCGGGGTTTAGGCAGACAAAGTCAGGGTTGGCGGGTGTTCGTTTCCACCTATGAAAGCGCTATTGATGCAAAGGGTCGGGTTTCCATACCCGCTTCCTTTCGCGCTGCGCTGGGCGGTGGAAACCGGATTTTCCTCTGGTCGGCGCTCGACGGATCCGGTTGTCTGGAAGGCGGCGGTGAGGCCCTGATGGCAATGTATCGGGCGACGCTGACCCGGCTCGCCCCGCACTCCCCCGCCCGCAAGGCCCTGGTCACACGCATCATCGCAGGCTCTGCCGACCTGAAGATGGACGATACCGGCCGCATCAAACTGTCTGACGAGTTGATGAAGGCGGCAAACCTGACCGATCGCGTCAAATTCGCGGGCAATATGGACAGTTTCCAGATATGGAACCCGGATCGCCATGCTGAACATTTCGACGCCATGGCCGCCGAGGCTGCGAAAGAAGACACACTGGAAGCGCTCGGGCATGCCTATTCCGAAGTGCTGCACCAGCAGGCCTCGGGGAATGCCGCCCTGAAGCTCGTGGATGGGGGCGACAGCTGATGACACAGGACGTGCCCCTCGCTCCCGACCCTGGCCACAAACCGGTCATGCTGGATGAAGTGCTGGAATGGCTCGCCCCCAGGGATGGGGAGATTATTGTTGACGGCACGTTTGGCGGCGGCGGTTATAGCCGCGCCATTCTTGGGTCTTCCAAATGCACCCTGATTGGCATTGATCGCGATGTGGATGCCATTGAGCGCGCCCGGAAGATGGCGGAAAAGACGGAACGCCTCGTACCCTTGCTCGGTCGCTTCGGCGAAATGGACGACATCGTCCGCGCGGCGGGATATGAACATGTTGACGGCGTTGTGCTCGACATCGGTGTTTCCAGTTTCCAGATTGACCAGGCTGCGCGCGGTTTTTCCTTCATGAAGCATGGTCCACTGGACATGCGCATGGGCGATACAGGCCCAACGGCGGCGGATGTGGTCAATATGATGAGTGAGCGCGACCTCGCGAACATCATCTTCCGTCTTGGCGAAGAGCGCCAGGCACGCCGGATTGCCCGGGCGATTGTGCTGCACCGTGATGACACGCCGTTCGAGACAACCACCGAACTGGCCGATGCGGTTGAAAAGGCCGTGGGCGGGCGCAAGGGCGCGCGTATTCACCCGGCGACGCTGACGTTTCAGGCCATCCGCATGTATGTGAATGATGAGCTGGGAGAGTTGGCCCGTGCGCTGCACGCTGCCGAACGCCTGCTGCGTCCGGGCGGCCGTCTCGTGATCGTGGCCTTCCACTCGCTGGAAGACCGTATGGTGAAACAGTGGTTGAAGAACCGTGCCGGCAAGATGGGCGGCGGATCGCGTCATTTGCCGGTTGCGCAGAAAGGCCCCGACTCCACGTTCGAGCTGGCTGTTTCCAAGGCGGTTCTGCCGTCTGATAACGAAGTTGAAGGCAATCCGCGCGCACGCTCCGCCAAGTTGCGGGCCGCAATCCGTACCAGCGCACCCGCCATCGAAGAAGAGGCCAGCGACGGCATGAATCTGCCGCCCCTGTCAGACCTGGAGGATGCCCTATGAGCCGCCGCGCATTTCTGTTTGGATTGGTCGTTGTCGGCCTGCTGATTGTCAGCCTCTATCGTGCCAAATATGGCGCCAAGGACACCGCGGCTGAGCTGATGGCGGTTGAGGCGCAGATCGAGGAGGCGCGCCAGGAAAAGGCGCTGCTGGAAACCGAGCTGTCGCACATGAGCCGCCGCGAATGGATTGAGGAATATGCCCGCACCGAACTGGGTATGGCACCGCCCAAGCCGGAGCAGATGGCTTCCGAGGGGGATCTGGATGCACTGGTTGGCAAGCCCAACAGCCTGAGCGTCCCGGCGCCTGCATCCACCGAGAACGGGGAGGTGCCCGAGTGAGCGAAGCCTCCCGGAACCGGACACGGCTCGCTGGCCTCGCGGTCAGTGCGCTGTTTGTCGTTCTGGCTGGCAAGGCCGGCTACCTGTCCCTTGCGGGCGGGGCGGCACCTGCGCATGCGGCAGGTCAGAAGGCCGAGCGTATCGTGCGGGCCGATATTGTTGATCGCAATGGCGAACTGCTCGCCACATCCGTCTCCGCCTACTCGCTTGTCGCCAATCCGAAACTGATCTGGGATGGCGGCGAAGTGTCCGAAGCGCTCGCGACGGTCCTGCCGGATATCGACGTGGCGGAGATGACCCGGCGCCTGTCAGATCAGACCCGTGAGTTTGTCTGGGTAGAGCGCGGCCTGACCCCACGCCAGCGCAAGGCCGTGTTTGACCTGGGCCTTGAAGGGCTGCGTTTCGAGGAAGAGAGCCGCCGCGCCTATCCACGCGGTACCTTGGCAGGGCATTTGCTGGGCTACACGAATGTGGACGGCCTCGGCGCAGGCGGCATTGAGTATAGCCAGAATGAACGTCTGGCCGCCGGTGGAGAGCCGGTCCGCCTGACCATCGATAATGGCGTGCAGGCAGCGGTCGAGGCTGAGCTGTCAATCGCCGCTGCCGAGCATGAAGCTGAAGGTGGCGCCGCGATCCTGCTGGATGCGCAAACCGGCGAAGTGCGCGCCATGGCCAGCTGGCCACCATTTGACCCGAACCGGTCAGTTGATATTCCGATGTCGGATCCGTCACGTCTCAATCGTGCGACCGGGGCGGTCTACGAACTCGGATCCATCTTCAAGCCTTTCACGGTCGCCGCTGCGCTCGAAGCCGGCGTGGTGCACCCGACCGAATTGTTCGATGTGCGCCGCCCGCTGGAAATTCGCGGTTTCCGGATTGAGGATGATCACCCATTCCATGGCGATGCCGACATCACGCACATCATTTCCCAGAGCTCCAATATCGGCACGGTCCGGATCAACGAGAAGCTGGGGCCGCGGCGCCAGCAGGATTTCCTGACCCGCGCCGGTCTGATGGAGCGGGTGAAGATCGAACTGGCGGGCAGTTCAGCGCCAATCCTGCCCGAGCGGTTTGACGATCTCTATTCTGCTACCGTGTCCTATGGGCATGGCATTGCTGTATCGCCCATGTCTTTCCTGGCTGCCTTTTCGACCTTTGCGAATGGGGGTGAGCGGGTTCAGCCGACCCTGATCATGAACAATCGGGATCGCCCTGCGCCTGTAAGAGTGATGTCTGCTCTGACGGCTGAAATGGTGAACGTGATGATGCGCGAAGCGGTCGTCACCGGCACCGGCAAGAATGCCGAAGTTGCCGGGTATCGCGTTGCGGGAAAAACCGGCACGGCGGAGAAGCCGATCCTTGGCGGGTATGATGATGACCACAATGTCACGAGCTTTGCGGCTGTCTTTCCCTATGATCGCCCCCAATATGCCCTGATCGTGACCCTCGATGATCCGAAGGCCGGATCAGGGGCCGGCGCCACGGCGGCCTACAATGCGGCTCCGGCGGCGGGACGAATGATAGAACGTGTCGCGCCGCTTCTGGGTCTTGCGCCACGGTTCGAGGATATTCGCCCGGCGGGCGCAGCCCTCCGCTCCGGCCGGGAGAAGAGGAGTTCCTTGTGACCAAACTGAAAGACCTGTTCCCGCTCGTCGAGCAGGGAGACATCGAAATCAAAGGCATGACGGCTGACAGCCGTCGGGTAGCGCCGGGCTATCTGTTCGCGGCGCTGAAAGGCACCGTATCGGATGGTCGGGACTATATTCCGCAGGCAATCGAAAAAGGCGCTGCGGCGATCCTGTCCGAAGGCGGCGTTGCGGTAGATGGTGCTACGCATGTGATCGCGGATGAGCCGCGCCGCGCGCTGGCCCTTGCCGCGAAGCGCTTCCATGTCGCGCAGCCGAAAACGATCGCTGCCGTGACAGGTACGAATGGCAAATCCTCGACGGTGGATTTCTGTCGCCAGATCTGGGCGAATGCAAACCTGTCGGCTGCCTCGATGGGCACTCTTGGTGCCATTGGCCCGAAGGGCAATATTGATGTCGGCCATACGACACCTGATCCGGTTACCATTCACGAGACCCTCCACGAACTGGCCGGGCAAGGGGTCACCCATTGTGCGATGGAGGCGTCCAGCCACGGCCTGGAGCAACATCGCCTTGATGGTGTGGACTTGTCGGCTGTTGCTTTCCTGAACTTTACCCAGGACCATCTCGACTATCACGCCACGATGGAAGAATACCTCGACGCCAAACTGCGCCTGTTCCGCGACTTTGGCGGACAGGGCATGCCAGCCATCGTGAACGCCGACAGCGACCATCGCGAGGTCTTCGAGAAGGCCGCAACCGATCATGGCCTGCAGGTCGTGTCCTTCGGCTGGCGCGGCGAGGATCTCTGGATCGACGAAATCATGCCGCGCGCGACCGGGCAGGTGCTCAACCTGTTCTGGCGCGATGTCGAATTGAAGCCTTTCGAACTGCCGCTGATCGGCGAGTTCCAAGCGTTGAATGCGCTGGCGGCGGCGGCGATCTGCTTGTCGCTGGGCATGGACGTCGACGCGGTGATGGACGGCCTGTCCAAGCTGAAGCCCGTTAAGGGGCGACTCGAACTGGTCGGCAAGACCGAGGCAGGCGCGGGCGTGTTTGTCGATTATGCCCACACGCCGGACGGGCTCGACGTGTTGCTGCGCGCCGTTCGTCCGCATACAGCTGGCCGACTGAAAGTCATCTTTGGGTGCGGCGGTGACCGCGATGCCAAGAAGCGCCCGCTGATGGGTGAGATCGCAACGCGTCAGGCCGACGATGTGATCGTCACCGACGACAACCCGCGCTCTGAAGACCCGGACATGATCCGGCATGCCATTCTCGAAACCGCGCCGAACGCGCGCGAGATTGGCGACCGCGGAGAGGCCATCCGGACGATTATCGCCGAACTGAAAAAAGGCGACACGCTGGTGATCGCTGGCAAGGGCCACGAGACCGGCCAGATCATTGGCGCGGATATCATCCCGTTCTCAGATCAGGACACGGCGCTGGATGCGCTGAAAGGCGGCGCCGGATGAACGCGCCGCTCTGGATCTCTTCCGATATCGCGCTCATTACGGGTGGCAGGGCGACGGATCCGTTCTCTGTGACGGGTTCAGTGTCGATCGACACACGCAGCCTGAAGCCGGGCGACCTGTTCGTGGCGCTGACGGACCAGCGCGATGGGCATGATTTCGTCGAGGCGGCCTTTGCTGCGGGCGCGGCGGGCGCACTCGTGTCGCGTCAGGTCGGGCAGGGGCCTCAGCTCATTGTGGATGATGTGCAGGAAGCGCTGGAGCAGATGGGTGTGGCCGCGCGGGTCCGCTGTGGCGCGCATCGCACGGCCGTGACCGGTTCAGCCGGCAAGACCAGCGTCAAGGAAATGCTGGCACAGATCTATCGCGCCTTCGGCCCGGCGCACTGGAATGTGAAGAGTTTCAACAATCATTGGGGTGTGCCGCTGACTCTGGCGCGCATGCCGGAAGACACCACGCGCGCCGTTTTCGAGATTGGCATGTCGACTCCTGGCGAGATCGCGCCGCGCAGCCAGATGGTTCGTCCGCATACCGGCATCGTGACCTGTATTGCGGGGGCGCATCTTGAAGGGCTCGGCTCTCTCAGCGCAGTTGCGCATGAGAAGGCAGATATCTTTACCGGCATGGAGGCCGGGGGGACATTTATCCTGCCTGCCGATGACGAATTCTTTGACTATCTTGCCGGACGCGCGCGGCGCTTCTGCCCGACCGGAAATCTCGAGAGTTTTGGCCGGAGCGCCAATGCGACGGCGCGTATTGTCGGATATGAGACAGACGGCAATAAAAGCCGGATCCAGCTCGATATTGTCGGCAAGCCGGTGCTTGTCACGATCAATGCGGTTGGTGAGCATTGGGCCATGAATGCGGCAGCGGCGGTTCTGGCCGCCAGCCAGTCCGGTCTGTCGGTCGAGGACTGCGCCGAGGCACTTTCCGGTTACACGCCACCTCCCGGTCGGGGGACAGCCGAACAGCTCACCCTGCCACAGGGTGGACACATTACGCTGATCGATGATGCCTACAATGCAAACCCGGCGAGCATGAAGGCCTCATTGGCTGCGCTGTCCCGTCGGGGCAGTGGACGTCGGCTGATTGTGCTCGGCGAAATGCTCGAAATTGGCGAAACGTCGGATGCTGAACATGCCGCGCTTGCGGATCCGGTGGCGGATACTGGACCAGCTGCCATTTTCCTGGCAGGCGACAAAATGACTCATCTTTCGGACGCACTTCCGCCTCAGTTGGAGCAGACCTGGACTCGCAATTGGGAAGAGCTGTGGAATCCTCTGCAAAATGCGCTCCGAGATGGAGATGTGCTCTTGATCAAGGGGTCGAATGCGTCCGGGATGGCGAAACTAGCTGACCGAATTCGCCAATGGAGCGACTCGGCAATGGGTAAGATGGAACGCGGGGCAGAAGGCGCCGCAGAGGTTGGGTGATGCTATACGAATGGCTGGCCGCAGACAGCGGTATATTTAACGTTCTGAACTATATCACATTCCGGTCCGGCGCGGCCGTGGTGACGGCGTTCCTTGTGACCGTCCTGTTCGGAGACGCAATCATCAACTTCCTCCGTGCCCGGCAGGGTAAGGGCCAGCCGATCCGCGACTTGTCGCTGGAAGCGCAGCTGTCGAAGCAGGGCACGCCGACAATGGGCGGTTTCCTGATCTGGCTGGGCCTGGTGGTCGGCGTCTTGCTCTGGGGCAACCTGACGAACCCATACATCTGGGTCACACTGTTCGTGACACTGTCTTACGCTGTTCTTGGCTTCCTGGATGATCTTGCCAAGGTTTCCAAGCAGAGCGCGGATGGCGTTCCGGCGAGCGTGCGCCTGCTCGCGGGCTTTGGCATAGCGGCAATTGCCTGTGCGTTCATCATGGGCCTGCACGGCGCGCACACGCCAGCGGGTCATGCCGAATGGGGCCCGCTGAACGGATTGGCTGAGACCATTGCCAGCCTGGCACCCGAAACAAGCGTCGAGCCTGCCGACCCGGCTTTTTCCGGCGGTGTGGCTGTGCCCTTCGTAAATGACTATTTCTTCCCGCTTGGCGGCTTCTTCATCCTGTTTGGCATGATCGTTGTCGTCGGCAGCGCGAATGCGGTGAACTTCACCGACGGTCTGGATGGCCTCGCCATTGTGCCGATGAGTTTCGCGGCTGCCTCCTATGCCCTGATTGCTTACCTGACAGGTAACTTCGTCTTTGCCGATTATCTCGGCATCCAGTTCACGCCGGGCACCGGCGAGCTGACCGTGTTGCTCGCCTCCATGATCGGCGCGGGCATGGGCTTCCTCTGGTACAATGCCTATCCGGCCAAGGTCTTCATGGGTGACACCGGATCGCTCGGGCTTGGAGGAATGCTGGGTGTCGTTGCGGTGGCGGCCAAGCACGAATTTGCGCTGGTGATCATTGGCGGTCTGTTCGTGATGGAAGCGGTGTCTGTGATGATACAGGTCGGCTGGTTCAAGGTCACCCGCAAGCTGACGGGGGAAGGCAAGCGCATCTTCCTCATGGCGCCGCTGCACCACCACTTCCAGAAGAAAAACTGGCCAGAAACGCGCGTTGTGGCGCGCTTCTGGATCCTGTCCGTCCTGTTCGCCCTCGCGGGCCTCGCAACGCTGAAGCTGAGGTAAGCCGAGACTCATGATTCCGATTACTGAATATGCTGGAAGAGATGTTGCAGTGTTCGGCCTTGGCCGGACAGGCCTCTCGGCTGCCAAGGCCCTCAAGGCCGGGGGCGCGCGTGTTCATGCGTGGGATGACAATGAAGAGACTCGCGCAAAGGCGGAGGCCGCTGGCCTGACCCTGTCAGACATCAACAAACGCGACTGGCAGACCTTTGCCGCGCTCGTCCTTTCCCCCGGCGTGCCATACAAATTCCCGCAGCCGCATCGGATTGTGCGGATGGCGGAAATGACCAATGTGCCGGTCGTCGGCGACATGGAATTGTTCGCCCGCGCTGTGCAGGCCCTGCCAGAGCGTGGCCGTCCGAAGATCGTGGCCATCACCGGCACGAACGGGAAGTCGACCACAACCGCGCTGATCGGGCATATCCTGAAACATGCGGGCCGTGATGCGCGCATCGGGGGCAATATCGGCACAGGCGTGCTGGACCTTGCCCCACTGCACGCCAACGCAACCTATGTTCTGGAGCTCTCTTCCTACCAGCTGGACCTGGTGAAGAGCCTGCATTGCGATGTCGCCGTGCTGCTCAACATCACGCCGGATCATCTGGATCGCCATGGCGGCATGGACGGGTACCAGGCTGCGAAAATGCGCATCTTCCAGAACCAGACCGAGAAAGATGTTGCGATCATTGGCTTTGACGATGTGATCACCCAGTCCATCGCCATCGGCCTGTCGGCAAATGGACCAGCGCGTGTTGTCCAGGCTTCATCCACCTATGCGCTCGGCCGGGGCGTCAGCGCCGTGGACGGACGACTCTATGACAGCAATAGCGGTCAGGCGCAGTTCGTCGGTAACCTCTCCGACTGCATGGCGCTGCCGGGCCGTCACAACCACCAGAATGCCGCGGCAGCCTATGCCGCCTGCCGGGCGCTGGGCCTCGACCCACAGACCATCATGGATGGTATTCGCACCTTCCCGGGTCTTGCCCACCGACTCGAAATGGTTGGCGAGATTGATGGCGTGAAATTCGTCAATGACTCCAAGGCGACCAATGCCGAAGCCGCCGAACAGGCGTTGAAAGCCTACAAGAAAGCATACTGGATTGCAGGCGGTGTTTCGAAGGCTGAGGGCATCCAGCCATTGGCGCCGCTGTTCCCGAACATCACGAAGGCCTATCTGATCGGGGACTCCGAAGAAACCTTCGCCGCAACGCTGAAGGGCAAGGTGGCCCTGCAAACATGCGGCACGCTCGAAAATGCAGTTCAGGCTGCATTTCGTGATGCAAAAGTGGTCGGAGACGAAAATCCGGTCATTCTTCTTTCACCTGCCTGTGCAAGTTTCGACCAGTTCCGCGACTTTGAACATCGCGGAGATGTGTTCCGGAGCATCGTCCAGTCAATGATGCCGCAGGAGTTGAAGGAGTTGGCTTGACCTACGTAGCATCCGCCCCATTGCTCGCACGCTCGGACATGTCCTGGCTGACCGAGTGGCGGCGGACGCTCGATTGGGGGCTCTTCGGCGGTGCGTTTTTCCTGATTGCCATTGGCCTGCTCATGTCGCTTGCGGCGGGGCCGACTGCGGCGGCGCGGATTGGCTATTCGGATGAATACTTCTTTGTGTTCCGTCAGGTCTGCTTTGCCGGTTTGGGCGCGACCATCATGGTGGTGGTCAGCATGCTGGACCGAACCTGGGCGCGGCGGTTTGCAACGCTGGTCTTTATTGTCAGCCTTGCCCTGATGTTCTTCATTCTCGTTTGGGGACACGAGGCCAAGGGCGCGCAGCGCTGGTTGCGGTTTGCCGGGTTTTCCCTGCAGCCGAGCGAGATGGTAAAGCCTGCCTTGATTGTCCTGAGCGGTTGGTTGCTGGCGCAGCGAGAGCTGTATCCAACCGGGCCTTGGGCGATCATTGCCTTCCTGTTCTATGCGGTCACGCTCGGCCTGTTATTGTTGCAACCGGATGTCGGACAGTCGGTGTTGCTGAGTGCGGCCTTCGTCGTGACGTTCTATGTCAGTGGCCTGCCGTGGAGATGGGCGGCAGGGTTCGCGGTTGGCGGGGTCAGCTTGTCGGCGTCGCTTTATGCCTTGCTGCCGCATGTTCGCTACCGGGTGAACAGCTTCATCAATCCAGACTCTGCCGATACGTACCAGATTGACCGCGCCGCCGAAGCCATCGGCCGGGGGGGATTGTTTGGTGTTGGACCGGGGGAGGGGCAAGTTAAGATCCATCTGCCGGACGCGCACACTGATTTCATCTATGCGGTCATGGTCGAGGAGTTTGGCCTGATCGCGGCGCTGATGCTGATGGCGGTTTTCGTATTGCTGATCCTGCGGGGCTTCCGTGCCAGTTCACGTGTGGAAGATGGCTATGCGCGCGCTGCGGCTGCCGGACTCTTCACGCTATTCGGCCTTCAGGCTGCCATAAACATTGCCGTAAATCTGGCCCTTATCCCGCCAAAGGGCATGACACTGCCATTTGTGTCCTATGGTGGCTCGTCCATGATCGGGACGGGATTGACACTGGGCCTTGCGCTGGCACTTGTGCGCGGACAAGGTACGCGCACAAGGGGCCGGTATGGCTGAAGACAGAGACAAGCTTGTCGTCATCGCAGCAGGTGGCACAGGGGGGCACATGTTCCCCGCCAGAGCCTTTGCAGACGAGATGATTGCAAGAGGCTGGAAGGTTGGCCTGATCTCTGACAAGCGCGGCGCAAAATATGCCAAGGACTTTCCAGCCGACTGGCTGGAACAGATTCAGGCCTCTTCCCCCAATCTCCGCAAGCCATGGACCCTGCCGGCGACGGCCATGAAGATCAATGCGGGCATATCCCGTGCGAAAACCCTGATCCGTGAAACCCGGCCCAGCCTGATCGCAGGCTTTGGTGGCTATCCGGCCTTCCCGGCACTGGCTGCGGCGCGCCGCATGAAGGTGCCGATCATCATCCATGAGCAGAACGCTGTTCTCGGGCGGGTGAACCGCCGTTTTGCCCGGCAGGCCAAACTGGTCGCCAGCGGGTTCGAGCGGCTCGACAGGCTACCCTCCTGGAGCGCGCATCTGGCCGTGGGCAATCCGGTGCGTGAGGCCATACTGGCGCGGCGGGAGGATCCCTATCCCTCCACGGACGATATGCTGACTATCCTGATTACGGGCGGAAGTCAGGGGTCCAAGATCATCGGTGAAACGATCCCGACGGCGATTGTTGATTTCGTGCCGCCCCCGCTGCAGGCGCGGCTTCGCATCATCCAGCAGGTGCGTCAGGAACAATATGCCTTTGTCGATAACATGTATCGGCGTGTGAAGATTGAAGCCGAGTTGTCGCCGTTCTTCTCGGACATGCCGCAGAAGCTGTCACAGGCGCATCTCGTCATCGCACGGTCTGGCGCCGGCACAGTATCGGAGATTGCCGCGGTCGGTCGGCCGTCCATCCTGATTCCGCTGGCGATTGCCATGGATGATCATCAGGCCGCCAATGCCGAGGCCCTGACGGAGATTGGCGCCGCCGACATGGTGCTGGAGAGCAATCTCTATCCGCAATTGCTGGGCGCGCTGATAACGGCCCGTCTGCAGGATGCCGACGATCTGCGCGCACGGGCAGCCGCAGCCAAGGCGTCTGCCAAGGTCAACGCCGCCAAAGAGCTGGCAGACATGGCCGAGCGGGTGGCGGAGCTTTAGGCAACACGGGGCGCGCAAGCGTGCGTCTTGTGCAATTCGGCTTCACGCAACCATTCCCATCCGAAGGCTTCATCCGTGTCGCCATCTTGCTGGCGGCGGGCCAGTCGTTCCAGTGCTTCGTCCAGTGTCGGCTCGTGACCCTCTGGCACCCACCACATGACGAAATGCATCTCGCGCATCATCTCGAACCATTCAGCGCGGCGTTCGTAGAATTTCCGGTGGATCGTGCCCCAGACAAAGGTTTCGAGGCTTTGTACGTCTTCCCAGACGGTCAGATTGGCAACGAATTGCGGATCGCTATCGATCTTGGCTTCCGTATTGCCCTGGCCGGGCTCACCCGATCCTTCCATCATCCAGACGAAACCGGGCATGGATTTGCCGATCCCGTTGATGAAATCGAGATTGTCCATGAAATCTTTCACGCGCGGATCATCCGTCGGCGCGACGAGATGGCCGACATTGAGCTGGGCCAGATGCATTTTCATGAGTGCGGTTCCCCTCGCAACGAAGCACCCGAATTGTGCCTCATTACAGTCATTTTGGGATCGCACGATGCCCATTCAAGAAAAACGCCTCGGATTTCATGAATGCGTCATGCGCAAGCAGTCCTTGCTTCGCGCTCCCGCGTCACGGTATCGCTAGGCGTTCCCGTTTCCTCATTTGGACGATCCTGCATGACTTCTCCCACTCCGTTTGATCTTGGTCCCGCGCATATTGTCGGCATTGGCGGCATCGGCATGTCTGGCATCGCCGATGTCATGATCACGATGGGCTATCAGGTGCAGGGCTCTGACATACGCGAGTCCGACAATATCCAGCGCCTGCGCGAGCGGGGCGCGAAGATCTTCATCGGGCACGCCGCCGAGAATGTGGAGGGGGCCGGCACGGTCATCATCTCCACCGCGATCAAGTCTGGCAATCCAGAGGTCGATGCGGCGCGCGCCACAGGTATTCCGGTCGTGCGCCGGGCTAACATGCTGGCCGAGATCACGCGGCTGAAATACACGGTCTGCATTGCGGGCACACATGGCAAGACGACGACGACCTCAATGGTCGCGGCGCTGCTGGATGGCGCAAATATCGACCCGACCGTCATCAATGGCGGGATCATCCATGCCTATGGGTCGAACTACAAGGCAGGCGAGAGCGACTGGATGGTGGTCGAGAGTGACGAAAGCGACGGCACTTTTGCCAAGCTCCACCCGACATGCGCCGTGGTCACCAATATCGACGCCGAACACATGGACCATTACGGCTCCATGGAGAAACTCCGCGAGGCGTTTGATACCTTTGTCGAGAATTTGCCTTTCTATGGCTTTGCCGTCCTGTGCACGGACCATCCTGAAGTGCAGGGATTGGCTGCGCGCGTTACGGACCGGCGCCGCATCACCTATGGCTTCAACCGCCAGGCCGATGTCCGCGCCATCAATCTGAAAACCGATCTGTCGGGCGCGCATTTCGATGTCGCGCTGCGCCGTCCCGGCTCTGCCCAGCCGCGGATGATCGAAGGGCTGACTCTGCCGATGGCGGGCGAGCACAATGTCCAGAATGCGCTGGCCGCCGTCGCCGTCGCGCTGGAGCTAGGCGCCACAGACGATCAGATCCGGACCTCGATGGGGCAATTTGGCGGGGTGAAGCGCCGCTTCACACAGGTCGGGGAATGGGTGCCGGTCGAAGGCAAGCCGCCCGTCCGCATTATTGATGATTATGGTCATCACCCGGTAGAGATTTCGGCCGTATTGAAGGCTGCACGGGCCATGCAGGGGCAAGGCCAGCTGATCGCGGTTTGCCAACCGCATCGCTATACACGTCTGCGCGACCTGTTCGAGGATTTCTCCCGCTGTTTCGACCAGGCTGACCATGTGTTGGTCGCGCCGGTCTATGAAGCGGGCGAGAGCTCGATTGACGGGTTCAACCATGAGACCCTCGTCGCCAGCATAGTCCGCAATGGCCATCGCGGTGCTGCAACGATCCCGTCCATGGAGGCATTGCCAGAGACATTGAAAGCCCTGGCTGAGCCCGGCGCGATGGTGGTTTGTCTCGGCGCGGGGGACATCACCAAGTACGCGGCCGAATTGGCGGAAAAGCTGTCGGCCTGACGTTGCGACAGCGGCAAAACCGCTTTCACTTTCTTTCCGAATGTGCACGCTAGTCGACAGATGCCGGCAAGCGGCACTTGGGAGGATACCGCATGACCGAGACATCCATTTCGCCCGGCCAGGACGAAGAAGCTGCAATTGTAGCTGCGCAAGGCGCGCACACGGCCGGGGAGGGCGGAGCGCTCGGCAAGACGGGCTTTGCGTGGGCCTGGTTCGAATGGGCGCGCAATCCCTATTATATCCTCATCATCATCTATGTGTTCGCGCCCTATTTCGCCCGCGACATCATTGGCGCGGACATAATGGCCAGCGGAGAGCTGGAAGGGATGGACCCGGAAACCGCGCGCCAGGTTGCTGGCGCAAAAGGACAGGCCGTGGTGGCGTCCCTGTCAAAATGGGCGGGCGCGATTGCGGCGCTGACGGCGCCCTTCCTCGGAGCGGCATTCGACCGGGGCCTGAGGCGCAAGCCGCTCCTGATCCTGTTCCTCGGTGTCCTGTCTGTGCTCAGCTTCCTGCTCTGGTGGGCCGTGCCTGGCGAATCCGGATTTTCCACCGGCACAATCATCGCCATCCTCATCGCAGCCTATGTCACCTACACATTCAGTGAGGTGACGCATAACTCCATGCTTCCCGACGCCGCCCGGCCAAGCGCCCTCCCGGCCGTGTCGGGCTTTGGTTTGGCACTCGGCAATGCGGCGGCGACGCTGTTGTTCGTTGCAATCGTCTTCATGTTTGCCCTGCCGGATATGCTGAACTGGCCATTCGCGGAGCCCCTGTTCGGTATTGATACCGCACGGTACCAGCATTTCCGCATTGCGGGACCGATCTGCGCGGTATGGCTGGCCGTGATGATCGTTCCGTTTTTCCTTTACGCCAAAGATACGGGTGTGAAGGGGACCCCGTTTTTCCCATCGGTCAAAGAAGGGGCTGCGGGGGTTGTCCGCACAGTGCGCAAGGCAGCTGAATATCGGGAAGCGTTCAAATTCCTGATTGCGCGTACCATTTATGCCGATGGCATGTTCGCCCTGCTGGCGCTGGCGGCCGTCTATGTCAGCCTGTTCCTCGGCTGGGGCATTGTCGAGCTGACCGTCTACGCAATCTGGGCCTCGATCTGGGCGGCGATTGGCGGTGTGGCGGGCGGCTGGTTCGATTCAAAGCTCGGCCCGAAGAATGCGCTCCTGATGGAGCTGATGGCAATCGTCATCATCTTGTTCTTTGGCTTGTCCGTGACGCGGGATTCCATCCTGTTCGGCCTGATCGAGAACCGCGATCTGTGGCAGGCACCCGTTTTCTCCAGCCTGTCTGACGTCACCTACCTGCTGAACGGGGCGCTGATCGGCGTGTTCGCCACGGCGAACATTTCGTCGAGCCGGTCAATGCTGGTCCACATTGCACCAACGCATATGCGGGGGGAGTTCTTCGGGCTTTATGCGATTGCGGGCACCGTCACGGTCTGGATCGGGCCCTTGCTGATCGAATTGTTCACGACATGGTCGAACAGCCAGCGAGTCGGCATGTCTGCCATCGCGCTTCTGTTCTTTTGCGGCTTTGCGGTACTGACAACCGTGAAAGTGTCCAAGACGCCTGCTGAATAGAGGGCAGGGGACCCTAGCTGGTCGGGCCGAAAGAATCGCCAGTTCCGAGGGTCACGCGGGCAATTGCGTCGACACGGCGAGGACGGAGATAGAATTCATCGTCGATCGTCATCGTTGTGTTGAGGAAGCCACCAATCTTGCTGTCATACTCATAGACGACTTCGGACAAGATGATCGATCCTGGCGACGAGATGATCCCGCTTGGGACCGTGACCGTCGCGCCTTTGGAATAGGCGGTCATCTTGTAGGCGTCTGACCATGCGACAACGGCCTTGCCGTCTCCACTGTCGACGATGCTGGTGATCCGCATGGTGGCGCTCTGTGCCTCATATGGCTGCATCATGACTTCTGCGGCGGCAAACATTTCTTCCATGTCTTCGTCGGTCACCGTTGCGAGACGTGCGGTCAGGTCGCCAAGGCTCGCCGTGGTTGATGTGACGCGGCGATCCACCCGCATCAGCAGGCTCAGCTCGACCGCGCCCAGATAGATGAAAATCAGGATTGGTGCGATCAACGCAAATTCGACCGCAGAGACGCCTTCCTCATTATAGCGAATGCCGCGCACACCGCGCCATTTGAGACGGGGATTGAGTCGAGAGAGCAGGGATTTCTTGGTCATGGTCATCAATCTCCGAAAGGCTCGTTGCGGAACACCGCATTGGCCTGAAGCAGGTGGCGATTGTTTGGAAGGTTGGACAAAGGTGTCGATACCCACGGGGTCATGAGGGACCACTCATAATAGACACGCACAGCCACAATATCATTGGCCGAGCCGGGATCATATTTGAAGTCGGTATCATCAATTTCACCGTCACCGGCCAACGGCGTGGTCAGGTCGGCGAGGCTGAACTTGTCGAGCGAGCGCACGTCAATATAGAGGCGATCATCGCAATTGAGCAGATTGTAGAACTTTGAGCAGACTTCGTTCCGGAACTCGACTTTTGTGAAGCTGTTGTCCTGGGCCTGTCCGGTACGGATCTTTCTGGAGGCTTCCGCCAACGCATGTTCGAGTACTGTGGACATGATGAATATCAGGCAGATTTCCAGCAGGCCGAAGATCAGGAAGAAGAACGGGACGGATACGAGCGCAAACTCGACGGCGGTCGCACCGCGCCGGTTTTCACACCATGCCTTGAACTTGCTGCGCAGTCGTGGCGCAAGAATGCCAAGTTGTAATGTCATTGTCGTCACCCACACAGACCCATTTGATCAGGTGAGGTGTCTATCAGATGTGGGTGATCAGCCAGTTTCGCGAATCTGTCGAATTTTATGTATTCGGGTCAGAGAAACGGTACGAACCGTCAATCAATTGCTGTCGGACAGTGCCTTCACGCCCGTTTGCTGATCGATATACTGTTCGAAGTGCTCCGGAGCATCGCCAACGCTGAGGGTTGAGCGGCAGGTAGGTGCACAGTCATATGTATAGTTGGATCCTGACCGGTTGATCGTCACCACATTCGCTTCATTCGCGACAACAAGGATGTCTGTGGAATAGATCTGGCGGCCAGATTTGTCGAAAATCAGCAAATTGGTGGTGCCAAACGTCTTGCCTGTAATGAAGATGAGCTTCTCATCATGGACCGCAACGTCTGCGATTGTCTGATTGCCCAGGACGACGCTGGCAGCTGCACTGCGCAAGTGAACCGGTATGGTTTTGTTCACCTCTACCGACAGAGGGCCCGCGACTGCGATTTGGGATACAAGCGCAGCGGCAACCGGCAGTGTGCAGATTTTCGCGAACAGATTCATCTTGCTGTCTCCAGACTTAATTCAGCCCGCGCACATTCTTCCAATAAGGTTGCACGTTTCCTAATAGCGTACCCACGACGACCAGATTTCGCTGTTCTAGTCATTATATGGGACTGGACCGGCAATTTCCGAATCACCAAAAGCCCAATATTTGCGGGCACTAAGAAGGTAAACGAAACCCTGTTTTGCCTTCACGGATTTTCTGTTTTCTTTCACGCGATATTGAGAATGAACCGGTAGTGTCAGTCATGTTCCGGGTAGAGGATTATTGCCGGGGCAATAACAATTGCATGATGGGAGTTTCCAATGTTTGCACGTTTTCTGAAAGACGAGTCCGGCGCTACGGCTATTGAATACGGTCTGATCGCTGCGCTTATCGCTGTTGCTATCATCGGCGGTGCTACCGCCCTCGGTAATTCTGTGAACGAAAAGTTCCAGGGCGTTGCCGACGACATGAACGCAGCCTAAGACCAAGACTTATTTAGTCTTGCCATACAAATGGAGCCGCCGGGGAAAACCTGGCGGCTTCTTTTTTATGCTCATACGGCGGAGCTTAAAAACTTCCTTCAATCTTTTGGGTCAGCATGCTTCGCAACAGACTTGAAGGAAGCCCTCAATGATCCTGGCCATGATTGCCGGCCTGTTCCTGGCCTTGTGCGTTTTTGCAGCGCTTCATGATGTGAATCGCCTGACGATTCCGAACTGGTTGAACGTGACGCTCGCAGTGTTGTTCGTGCCGGCAGCGTTCGTTTCAGGCGTTCCGATGGAAATCATCGGGGGACACCTTATTACTGCCTTGTGTGCCTTCCTGATCGCGTTCGGCTTGTTCGCGTTCAATATCGTTGGGGGAGGGGACGCCAAGATGATCCCTGCCGTGATGCTTTGGGTCGGGCCGAGTGCCAGCATCACATTCCTGTTCGTGATGGCTGTAGCGGGTGGCGCATGCGCCATCCTCATCATTCTGGTTCGCAAGACCATGCCGGTTGAAGTGGTTCCGGGAGCTGTCCGCGCCCCTTTCGAGGAAAAGGCGGGCGTTCCCTACGGAGTCGCGATTGCTGCGGGTGTTTTTGCCGCCGGTCCCCAGTCGCCATTTCTTACCGATGTATTAAGCCGGATCAGTCTTTTCAGTTAACGATGCTTTAGTGGCCTTGTGAAAAGGTCGCCTTTGACCGGACCACTCTGAATCGTTCAGGGCCGTCCGCGGAGTCTTGTTTCCAGAGGAGTGGGGCCTCATGTCGCCAATTCGTCTAATCATCCTGATCGGCGCTGCGGTTGCCGCAATTGCGGCGGCTTTCCTTGTCCGCAATCTCGCGCAGGCACCTGCGCCGACGATCCAGACTGAGCAGCAGACCGTGGTCGAAACGCGCGAAGTGTCCGAGACGAAAGTGCTTGTTGCACGCCGTGACCTGGACATCGGTGACCTCGTGACCGTGGATGATCTGGAATGGGCGGACTGGCCGGAAAAGAGTATTGTTGCTGGCTATCGCACGGAGACCGATTCACCGGAGGCGATAGAGGAGCTGGCCGGCAGTGTCGTGCGGGTGCCTATCTTCGAGAATGAGCCGATCCTGCCTCGCAAGCTGGTGAAGAAGGGTGATACGGGCACGATGGCGGCGTTGATTGAACCCGGCATGCGGGCCATGTCCGTCGAAATATCTACAGAATCGGCATCCGGCGGCTTTATTTTGCCGAATGATCGGGTGGATGTGATCCTGACATATCAAGCCACGATGCAGATGAATGGCGAAATGGTGCCGCAAACTGCCACCGAAACCATTATTCAGAACGTGCGTGTACTGGCGATCGATCAGGTCTACCTGACATATGATGAAGGCGGCGCCTCTCAAGTGGGCAATACGGCCACGTTGGAAGTGGATAGCAAGGAAGCCGAACTGATTGCGCTTTCGCAGCGCAAAGGCGCGCTTTCGCTATCGCTGCGTCCCTGGTCGGATGTTGGGGATAGCTATGACCGGGCAGCACGGATCGACATGCTTGAGAATGGCGGCAACAGCAATGGTGGCATTCTGATTTATCGGAACGGCAAAGCATCAAATGCCGGGCCGGGGGGAAGCTGAAAATGAAATTGTCCAGGATTTTACCGGGTCTTGCAGCATTGGCATCAGCCATTGCGCTCGTTCCGGTGGCACAAGCCCAATCAGATAGTTTGGGGACACGGATCACGCATCCGGGTCAATCGGAATACAGCCAACAGGTCACACTCGGCCTGAACAAGTCGATGATTGTCGAACTCGACACTCCGGCCGCCGATGTCGTCATCACCAATCCGGACATTGCCGACGCGGTCGTGCAGACAGCGAAACGTATCATCTTCCGGGGCGTGAGCTTTGGACAGACCAATGCGTTCGTATTCGACAATGCCGGCAATCAGATCCTCAATCTCGAAATCGGGGTCGAGATGGACATGGCATCGCTGGAGCAGCTCGTGGCACGCCATGTGCCCGGCGCCCGTGTGCGCATTGAGGGCATGAATGGTAGCGTTGTTCTGACTGGTTCGGCAGACAGTTTGAGCGCATCCAATGCCGTTGAGCGTCTCGTCTCAGCCTATGTGCAGGCTGGTGAAAACACGCAGGTCATCAACATGATCAGCATCGCTGCGAAAGACCAGGTGCTTCTGGAAGTGCGCATCGTCGAGATGCAGCGCAATGCCGTCAAGCAGTTGGGCATCAATTTGACCGGATCGCCGGGTTTCGGAGATCTGGCTGCATTGGTGGAGCGGCAGCTGTTTGTGGATAATGGAAGCGGTGTGCCGGTGGATTCCGGGACCACCGCGCTTGCGCCGGGCCTGCCATATTCTTTCAATGGCGATATCGGCAGCTCACTGAGCTATCCGGTTCAGGGACAGAGCCTTGGCGGCTTCGGTGGCACAATTGGTTACCAAAACTATGTCGGTACGGATTTGCAATCCAGTATCGGGGCCGAAATCAATGCATTGGAGCGGATTGGCGTCGTGCGCACGCTGGCCGAACCGAATATTGTCGCCATGTCTGGCGAAGCTGCGAAATTCCTTGCCGGGGGTGAATTCCCGGTTCCTGTCGGCCAGGACAATAACGGACGCATTACCGTCGAGTTCAAACCCTATGGTGTTGGCCTTGGCTTCACGCCGGTCGTGCTGTCAGAAGGGCGCATTTCGCTGAAAGTGTCGACTGAAGTATCAGAGCTCTCGTCAGAAGGTGCCTTTCAGGGAACCAGCACAACGACGATTGATGATTCCGGCAATGTTGTGACAGTGGAGGGCGTGACACTACCAGCCTTGTCAGTGCGGCGCGCTGAATCGACGATTGAACTTCCGTCCGGCGGCTCCATGATGATGGCAGGTCTCATCCAGACACGGTCACGTCAGAGCCTTGACCAAGTTCCAGGCCTGAAGAAGTTGCCGATCCTTGGGGCTTTGTTCCAATCACGTGACTTCATTCAGGAAGAGACCGAACTGGTCGTGATCGTCACTCCGTATCTGGTGGATCCAACGTCCAAGGATCAGTTGCGGACACCGGCAGATGGCTTCGCAAATGCGTCGGACGCCAAGACCATCTTCTTCGGAAAGATCAATGAGCAATATGGCAAGAACGGCGCAAAGGTAGACGCTTCCGACTATCGTGCACCCGTTGGATTTATTGAGGAGTAGGGGACCCAGGATGACCAGGCTATTGACTTCACCTCTTGCTCTGGCCGCGGCGCTCGGCGCCCTGACCGTGACGGGCTGTTCCAGCGCGGCACCGACTGCCGTGCCGGCATCATATCTTCAGGGTACGCCGCTTGATCGAAATCCCATTACTGTTGCAAAGCGCACGGAATTTCTTGAGATCGACATTCATCCCGAAGCTAGCCAGTTGAGCCTGAGTGACAAGGCTCGCATCCAGAACTTTGTGGCCAGCTACCGATCGGTTGGCCACGGCCCGCTGATCATGTCGCTGCCGGAATCGTCATCCAATCCCCAGCTCGCGGTATCCGCCGTTGCTGAAGCCCGCGAAATCGCGTGGGAAAATGGCGTGGAGTACGAAGAGATCTCGGGCAGCAGCCATGGTGCAGAATCGACTGTGTCGGAACCGATGATCCTTGCTTATCAGGCCTATGATGCGATTGCGCCGGATTGCCCGTCGCTCGCCTCCCTGAACATGGCAGACATTTCATCCAACAATGAGTTGCCTACTCTTGGCTGCTCAATCCGGACTAATCTTGCGGCAATGATATCGGATCCCGGCGACTTGCTGGGCCAGCGCGCTTTGGATGAGGGCGATCCCGTACGCCGAAGCACAATCCTTGGAAAGTTCCGCGAGGGCGAGTCAACCGGCGCCGAGCGGAGCGATGCCGAGTCAGGTTCTGTGTCGACTGCGGTCGGCAACTAGTGGGGACGAGAAGGACTTAGTAGATAATGTCAAACGAAAACGCATTGTTCGACGACGATTTCGAGGACGTCTTTTCCGAAGATTCGATGTCCGACCACACACCGTCTGATATCGACCTCAATGAGGTTGACGACAGCGTGGACCAGGCTGTTGCCGAAGGCGCACCCATGGGCCTGACTGCAGACAATGATACGCATGGCCTCGGACATTCAGAGCCGAGCGGTGGCGACGTCATGTTGCCCGCCATATCCATCAAGCTGTTCTATGAGCGCGAGGAAACACGCGGCCTGCTGGAAGTCAGCGCGCAAGACCGACGTATGGGCCGGGCTACGGTCGAATGCATCCCCGGCGGCATTCCCGCGGCCATTGCGTATATGAGCGAGAATCCGACTCCCAATCTGCTGATGATTGAATCGTCGGAATCGGCTGGGCAGGTTGTTCGTGAAATCGATGCGCTTGCTGAGCATTGCGACGAGACTGTCAAAGTCATGGTGATCGGTGCCGTCAACGATATCATGCTGTATCGACAGCTCATTGCGCGCGGCGTGAGTGAATATCTGGTGCCGCCGTTCCAGCCCTTGCAAATCATCCGTTCAATCGGTGAGTTGTTCGTCAACCCGGACTCGCCATTTGTCGGAAAGCAGATCTCTGTTGTGGGCGCAAAGGGCGGAGTAGGGGCCTCGACAATCGCGCACAATTTGTCTTGGGCGCTTGCTGAGAACGTCAAGGTCAATACCACGCTTGTGGACCTGGACCTTTCCTTCGGAACGACGGCTCTGGACTTCAATCAGGAGACGCCTCAGACAGTGGCTGATGCGCTGCTCGCACCGGAGCGCGCCGACGAATCCGTTATTGAACGTTTGCTGGCCAAGCCGACAGACCGACTGTCCTTGTTTACAGCGCCCGCCACGATCAATCAGATCATGGATATTCCGGACGAAGCCTACACCACCGTGATTGAGGGCGTACGGCGTAATGTGCCGTACCTGGTGCTTGACTTGCCGCATATCTGGTCAAGCTGGATGCTCAGCACATTGATTGCCTCCGATGAAGTGATTGTGGTTTGCCAGCCAGATCTCGCATCGCTTCGGAACGGCAAGAACATGATTGACCAGCTCAAGGCAAAGCGGCCGAACGACCATCCACCGCGTCTCGTGCTGAATATGAGCGGAGTGCCAAAACGTCCGGAAATTCCGGTGAAGGATTTCGCGGCTGCCATCGGTGTAGAGCCGGATGTCATTCTGCCTTTCGATCCTGAGCTGTTCGGTACGGCCGCGAATAACGGCCAGATGATCTCTGAAACGGATCCGGCGTCCAAGTCGGCGCAGGCCATCGACCATCTGGCATCCACGCTGACAGGCCGGGCTGTGGAGCCTCAGGAGAAGTCGTTCCTTAAGAAATTGCTGGGAAAGTGACCCCTAGGGGGAATTTCATATGGCCTTTGGAAAACGACCTGCCTCAAGCGCGCAACTAACAGCACCAGCGCCAGCTCCAAAGCCGGCCCCGGCGGCTGAGGTGAAGCCGAAGCCGACGCCCAAAAAGCCACCTGTGCCCGACCCGGTGCCGGTGAAGGGCGCGCCGAAACCTCCGTCGGCGGGTGGTTCCAAACCCGTGCGCGTGCAGGCGCCGGAAGCCAAGCCGGAACCGGTTCGCAAGGTGAACCAGCAGTCAGACCAGTATTATGCGACGAAGATGACCATCTTCAATGCGCTGATCGACACGATCGACTTGTCGCAACTCGCTCAGCTGGACGCCGAAAGCGCGCGTGAAGAGATCCGCGACATCGTCGTCGAGATTATCAGTATCAAGAATGTTGTAATGTCGATTTCCGAGCAGGAACAACTGCTCGACGACATTTGTAACGACGTTCTGGGGTACGGCCCGCTGGAGCCATTGCTGGCGCGCGATGATATCGCCGATATCATGGTGAACGGTGCCGATACGACCTATATCGAGGTCAACGGAAAGATTGAACGCACCAATATCCGGTTTCGTGACAATGCCCAGCTGATGAATATTTGTCAGCGCATTGTGAGCCAGGTCGGCCGCCGCGTAGATGACTCTTCCCCGATCTGTGACGCCCGCCTTCTTGACGGCTCACGTGTGAACGTGATTGCCCCGCCGCTGGCGATTGATGGGCCAACGCTCACAATTCGTAAGTTCAAAAAGGACAAGTTGCGTCTGCAGGATCTTGTGAACTTCGGGTCCATTTCAGAGCCAGGCGCAGAACTTCTGCGTATCATCGGACATTCGCGCTGTAACATCCTGATCTCGGGCGGTACCGGTTCCGGGAAGACCACGCTGTTGAACTGTCTGACCGGCTTTATCGATCCGACCGAGCGCGTAATTACATGCGAAGACTCGGCGGAGCTTCAGTTGCAGCAGCCACATGTGGTGCGCCTGGAAACCCGCCCGCCCAATATCGAAGGCTCCGGCGAGATCACGATGCGCGAACTGGTCAAGAACTGTCTGCGTATGCGTCCTGAGCGGATCATTGTGGGCGAGGTGCGTGGACCCGAAGCGTTCGATCTGCTGCAGGCCATGAACACCGGCCATGACGGCTCGATGGGTACGCTGCACGCCAACAGCCCGCGCGAAGCTCTCAGCCGTGTCGAATCCATGATTACGATGGGTGGTTTTTCGCTGCCAGCCAAAACCATCCGGGAAATGATCGTCGGCTCAATCGACGTGGTCGTTCAGGCATCTCGCCTGCGGGACGGCTCACGTCGTATCATGAACATTACCGAAGTCATGGGTCTGGAAGGTGAGACGATCGTACTTCAGGATGTCCTGAAATACGAGATCGATGGCGAAGACGCAGACGGTAAGGTGCTCGGCACGCATAGAGGCACAGGCGTTGGCCGCCCGCGCTTCTGGGAGCGTGCGTCCTATTACAATATGGAGCGTGACCTCGCCACAGCGCTCGATGCATTGGGGTCCTGACGCATGGACGCAAACATGTTGATCTACGTCATCGGCGGGCTCGCTTTTCTGACAATTGCTGGTCTTGGCATCGCCTTGACCGGTGACAAATCCGACGCCGCGCGCAAGCGGGCCAAGGCGATTGGCACGGGTGGGTCCGGCGCGAGCAAGCGCGACAAGGCAATGGACGAAAATGCGAAGCGTCGTCAGAAAACCCAGGAAATGCTGGATACGATGCGCAAGCAGGACAAGGAGCGTCGCAAGTCCATTCGTCCACAGAATCTCAGCTCTCGCCTGACGCAGGCAGGGCTGGATGTGCCTGTCTCCGCCTTCTGGATTTTCTCACTTGTGCTCGGCATGGCGCTCGGCGGCACAGTCTATATTCTCGGCTTCGACGGGCTCGTGATCAGCGGCATTTCGTTCAAGAGCCGGCCAGCGCTGGTCGGAGGTGCCTTCTTCTTCGGCGCCGTCGGCTTGCCGCGGATTTTGCTCGGCATGGCCACCAATGGGCGCAACAAGAAGATGATCAACCAGTTTGCGGACGCGCTGGACATCATTGTGCGGGGTGTGAAATCCGGTCTGCCGCTGAACGAGTGCGTTCGAATCATTTCCAAGGAATCACCTGAACCCCTGCGCTCGGAATTCGCCATGTTGACCGACAACCTGTCCATGGGGGCAGGGCTGGAGCGGTCGCTGAACACTTTCTACAAGCGCGTGCCGCTTCAGGAAGTGAACTTTTTCATGATCGTCCTGATGATCCAATCAAAGGCCGGGGGCAACCTGTCTGAGGCCTTGGGCAACCTGTCGAGCGTCATTCGTGCTCGCAAGATGATGCGCGAGAAGGTCAAGGCCATGTCGTCTGAAGCCAAGGCGTCGGCGATGATCATTGGGGCGTTGCCCTTTGTCGTGGGCTCTCTCGTCTACATGACGACACCCGCCTACATCATGCAATTGTTCACGACGGATACGGGCCATCTGTTTCTAACCATCGGTGTGGTGATGATGTCCATGGGCATCCTGGTCATGCGCAAGATGATCAATTTCGATTTGTAAGGGACAGAGATGACGGACATTCTTGCATCACTGGCCAAGCCTGACGCGATCGCAGCCCTGCTGATCGCGCTCGCTGTCTTTGGTACGGTCATATCCGTGTTGCTTCCCTACTTGCAGACCGACAAGCTTGAGACGCGCCTGAAGGCGGTTACCGATCAGCGGGAAAAGCTGCGTAAGCAGAGCCGCGCAGCTCTGGACAATCCCAAAGGTCTTCGTCGAAAGGACGATTCTGTTGTCGGAAACATTTCGTCGAAACTGAACCTAGCGAAGGCGCTGGAAGATCCCAACATCGTCAACAATCTTGCCAAGGCGGGCCTTCGCGGCCCTGGGCCATTGTCGGCATTCTACTTTGCACGGATGACCATGCCGTTTGTCGGCGCGTTGCTGATGTTCTTCTACATCTTTTTCGTGAACGATCATGGCTTTGCACCAGTCTTGAAATATGGCTCATTGCTGTTTGGCGCGGCGGCCGGTTTCTACGCGCCCAATATCTATATTTCCAATGTGGCCCAGAAGCGTCAGCAATCCATCATGCGGGCATTTCCGGATGCGCTCGACATGCTGTTGATCTGCGTGGAAGCGGGCATGTCCATCGAACTCGGCTTTTCCAAGGTCAGTCAGGAAGTCGGCTCGGCATCTTCCGAACTTGCTGAGGAGTTTGGCCTGACGGTTGCAGAGCTATCCTATTTGCCCGAACGTCGCCAAGCCTATGAAAATCTCGCAAAGCGAACCGGCAATGAAGGTATCAAGGCAGTCTGTATGGCGTTGGGCCAGGCCGAACGCTACGGTACACCGCTGGGCGATGCGCTCCGTGTGATGGCGAAGGAAAACCGGGACATGCGCATGGCGCAGGCGGAGAAGAAGGCAGCAGCCCTTCCAGCTCAGCTGACCGTGCCAATGATCCTGTTCTTCCTGCCCGTGCTTTTCCTCGTAGTGCTTGGCCCGGCCTATATCGGGTTCAAGGCTTCGCAAGCCAGCGACGAGGCGTCAGTGCCATCGATCGAGCAGTCGGATACGAACTGGGGCTGAGGTCCGGGTGACTTCAGTGAAGCGCGCTCGCTGGCTGGTCCGGCGGGCGCGTTTCGTTTCTGGAGGGATGGTTTCGTCAGCCAGGCGTTCTGCGCAACCGCAGGCCGGTTGCAGCCGGCGCAGGGGCACTATCGTCGCTCTCCGCTTCAGACGATGGGCCTGCCAAGGCGAGAGTCTCTGATTTGACGGGTTTGGTGACACTGGCTTTTGGTTGGGTCGTCTTTGCAGGAGCAGGGGGCTCCACGGCCTCGGGCGCCTCTTGCAGCGCATCCCACGACCGGACTGGTTGGACCATTTCCTGTAGCAGGGCGGTATTCTTCTTTACGATGCTCTCGGGCGCATAGCGGCTGCTGACCTCAGCCATTTCCTCGTACCGGCCTTGCAGTCCCAGTACCAGGGCGAGGTTTTCGGTCACGCGCAAATCAGCATCGGGCTGGTCGGCGGCCAGTCTCAGTTTCGCCTCGGCGCCCGGCAAGTCTCCGGCGAGTGCCAGAGACAGGCCGTAGTTCGCGAGTGTCACAGTGCGAGTCGGTTCCAACGCCAGCGCCTTGTCATAGGCGGCCTGCGCCATGCCGTGGCGTTCCATCTTGTCCAGCGTGATGCCGAAGGCTGACCATGTGTCGGGGCGTTGAGGTGCTACAATGGCGGCTTTTTCAAAGGCACGCGCGGCGCCGTTCAGGTTGCCCTCGGCGGAAAATACCTTGCCGAGTGCCATCAGCAGATCCGGATTTTCCGGATGCATGACCAGGGTCTGAGAAAGGACTTCGATCGCGCGCTCATTCGAGCCGATGCCGCGTAGCGCAGAGACGAACGTCATCGCCACGTCCAGATTCTTGGGATCCTTGGTGTGCTCATTGGCCCAGAAATTGGCCTTGGTCAGCGGATCTGAATTGTTTGCCGCTTCAATCTCTTCCGGGGTGGCGGGTTTCATCGCATCTTCAATTGCGCGGGCCATCTCTGCCTGGGCCTCTGCTTCAGGGTCTGGGGCAGATGCGCAGGCGCCCAGCGCGAGGATCAGCGCAGTCAGTGACGTTTTGGCTCTGGACATGAGCAGGCTCCGGGTTTGTATCTGAGACACTGCCAGCGAGTCTGGACTGAATGGCGTCAAGGATCAGTTAACGCCTCAGCAGATTCCATTAACTCTTCCCCCTGAAAGGGCTGAATTCCATGCACAAGAGCTTCACCGCCGACCCGAAGGGCGCCGTTGACGTCTTCCTCTACACTTCCAAAGCCTTCAAATCACTGGAGAGCGATCCGTTCCCCTCCGCGCGTGCCATTGCTGAAGGGCAGGCTTTTACAGGCGCGACAGGACAGATCGTGCTGGTGCCGGGGGAGGCAGGCGGTCTTGCCCGGGTGCTGTATGGACTGGGCAAGGGCCAGGATGCGCTGGCTGTGGCTGGCCTGTCGGCGAAACTGCCAAAAGGATCGTATCGCATAGTCGAGGCAGGTGGCACGGCGTTCAGCTCGGTTGCGGCCGGTTGGGCAGACGGTGCGTACCGGTTCGACCGATATCTCAAAGACAAGGCGACGCCGCCTCAGCTGGTGATTCCGGCAGACGAAGATGCCGACGCGCTGAGCCGCGAGGCGGATGCCTGCGCGCTCCTGCGCGATCTGGTCAACACGCCTGCCGCCGATATGGGCCCGCAGGACATTCAGGCCACGATTTCAAACCTTGCAGAACGTTTCGGCGCGAAACTCACCACAATCATCGGGGATGCACTTCTGGAGGCGAACTATCCAATGGTGCATGCGGTTGGCCGGGCCGCGACGTTCGAGCCACGCTTCATGGAGCTGGAATGGGGCGACCCGTCCCATCCAAGCCTTGCCCTTGTGGGGAAGGGGGTGACATTCGATTCCGGCGGGCTGGATCTCAAGCCGGGTTCGGGTATGCGGATCATGAAGAAGGATATGGGTGGTTCGGCGCATGTGATTGCGCTGTCGCAACTGATCATGAGCGCGAATTTGCCGGTTCATTTGAAGCTCTACGTGCCATCGGTCGAAAATGCCGTGGCCGGCAACTCTTTCCGACCGGGCGATGTGCTGTCCAGTCGCAAGGGCCTGACGGTCGAGATCGACAATACAGATGCCGAGGGACGTCTGATTCTTGCGGACGCACTTGCGCGGGCCTGTGAGGAAGAGCCGGACCTGCTGATCGATTTCGCTACATTGACGGGCGCCGCGCGCGTGGCGCTGGGGCCGGATCTTGCACCTTTCTACACCGATGACGAGGACATGGCGGACGCAATGGAAGCGGGTGCCAAGGCATCCGGCGATCCGGTCTGGCGCATGCCGCTCTGGGACCCTTACCTCGCGGATCTGAAGAGCCCGATTGCCGACCTCGTCAATTCGGGCGGGCGATTTGCCGGGTCCATTACGGCGGGCCTGTTCCTGAAGGAGTTTGTCGACGCCAAGAGCTGGATGCACTTTGATGTCTGGGCCTGGCGGCTCGGCAAATATGGTCGTCCGGAAGGGGGCGCGCCTTGCGGCCTGCGGGCGGTTTGGCAGATGCTCCAGACGCGGTACAGTTAGGCTTCGTATTTTCGAGGGACGAAATCATGTTGCGAACATATTGGTTGGCCCTGACGGCTTTCCTGCTGCCGGTAAGTGCCCTTGCTCAGAGTTCGGACATGGTCCGTGTGCCTGCGCAAATTGATGAGGGTGCTATTCCGCTTCATGGCGCATATGTACCCGGCGCGGATGGCGGGGAAATCTGGACAGATGTCGGGACCGAAAGATGGGTGCGGAATGTCACTCAGCCGACACTCCTGCCGGTCCTGCCAGATGAAGAAGTCGCGACCGGTGCGGCAGTCATCGTGGTGCCGGGCGGCGGGTTTCAGTTCGTGTCCATCGACAATGAAGGCTATCCGATCGCGCAATGGTTGGCGGACCGGGGTATTGCGGCGTTTGTGCTGAAGTATCGAGTGATGGAAACGCCGGTGCCGGAAGACGAATTCTCCGTACACATGGATCGCATGTTCGCCCCAACCCCTGAGACGGTGCCAATCGACATTCGCGAAGGACTATCCGTGGCGGTCGTCGATGCACAGGCCGCGTTGGAACTTGTCGAAGCCCGCAGCGAGGTGTGGGGGATCGACCCGTCGCGGATCGGTATGCTCGGCTTTTCAGCCGGGGCCATGACAACACTCGGTATCACGTTGAAAGACGGCGACGCGCCGCGTCCGGATTTTATCGGCTATATTTATGGGCCCATGACGCCGGTCGATATTTCAGGCGAAGTCCCGCCCATGTTCGCGGCGTTGGCGGCCGATGATTCCCTGTTTGGAGATCAGGGTTTTGGTCTTGTTGAATCCTGGAAAGATGGTGGGGGAGCCGTAGAGCTGCACTATTATGCAAGCGGCGGGCATGGGTTCGGATCGTACAAGCGCGGTGTGACGGCCGATGGCTGGTTTGATCAGTTCATCAGCTGGATGAAAGCGCAGGGCCTGCTGGACATTCCAGTCGAGGAGTAATCTGCACGCTCGCGCTCTTGTCAGTCGATGATTTCAAGGCTCAGCACGCGTACTTTCGACAGGCGAATGGCTTCGCGGACGCGGCCACGCAGGACGAGCGTGTCGATATTTTCCGGGTCGGCAGCCATTGCGGCGTCGATATCTGCCATGGCGAGATTCAACTGGTCGAGGTTGAGGTGGGCCTCGGCACGCAGCTGGCGAGCGATGCTCATGTTCGGCGCGAGCGTGATGGCGCGGTCAAGGTCTTCCTTGGCTTCGGCCCAGTCTTCCAGCATCAGATGGGCGCTTGCCCGATCCACGAGCAGATCAGGGATGCCGGGTTTCAGCTTCAGCGCATTGGTGAAGGTCACGATGGCTGCCTCCGGCGCGCCAGCCTGAAGCCAGGCGTTGCCGGACTGGGTGAGATATTCGGCGCGCTGCTCGACCGACCCGCCATCGACCGAATTGGCGAGCTGTTCCAAGCGCGCCGCACCTTCATCCGGACGGCCGAGCGCGATCAGCGCCATGGCCGTACACTGGCGCGCGCCGGGCCGGTTGCCCTGATAGATCCAGGCAAGTCCATCCTCATAGGCTTCCTCGGCATCCACTTCGATCTTGGCGACGCAGGCTTCGAGTCGGTCGGCTTCGCGCGCCTCAATAGTGGCGCTTGAGGACTGCGTCATCGCCAGTGTTGCGATGGCCAGGGCAAGGATGGACATGGATCAAGCGCTCCGGAAACTGTACACGGGTCTTAGACCCGACAGGAGCGACCAGCGCAAATGACAGATATGACATCTCTGCTTTTTGTTTTTGGGCTTGGTTATAGTGCCCTGCACTTGGCCAGACGCCTGAAAGCCAAGGGAATACAGGTCTCTGGCACCGTGCGAAGCGAGGACAAGGCGGCGACCCTGCGCGCCGAAGGTATTGCCGCACAGGTCTGGTCCGGGCAGGGGCTGCCGGATATTCCAGACGGCGCCCATTGGCTGGTGACCTTGCCGCCGGATGAGGGCGGATGCCCGGCGGCGCGTGTCGCGACCTATTCTGAACCGGGCGCCGCGAGCATGACCTATCTGTCTACTACTGGGGTCTATGGTGATCTGGGCGGTGGTTGGGCGATGGAATGGAGCCCCGTTAATCCGGGGTCCGACCGGGCCAAGGCGCGTGTGCTGGCAGAGCGGCAGTGGATGGACGCGACCGATGGCGCGGCGCGGATTGTGCGCCTGCCGGGCATTTACGGGCCCGGTCGCTCGCCCTTTCAGAAGCTCAGAGATGGGAGGGCACATCGGGCGGTCAAACCGGGGCAGGTCTTCTCCCGTGTGCATGTAGACGACATTGCCAGCGGATTGGAGGCGTTGGTCCTGCGACCGCACCTGCATGGAATTTTCCATTTGTGTGATGATCAGCCCGCGCCACCGCAGGATGTGACGGCGTTTGCGGCGACCCTCCTCGGCATTGCGCGGCCGCCGGAAGTCCCGTTCGACGAGGCAGACCTCAGCCCGATGGCGCGCAGTTTCTATGCCGAATGCAAGCGGGTCTCCAATGCGCGCGCGAAAGCGGCGCTCGGCTGGCGGCCGGTATATCCGACCTATCGAGAGGGGTTATCTGCTGTATTGACTGCAGAATGCGGATCGGATTGAAAATTTTTTGATGTTTTCCTCCACTTTCGCGGGATTGTGGTAGGCTCCCGCTCAGGGTGTGGCCGTGACGAATGTTCGTCAGCTTCTGACCACATGAGGGACAAAAAATGACTTCAAGATATTTGCTGCTCGCGGCAAGCCTGATCGCGTTATCAGGCTGCGCGTATACTGACAAGTTTGGAAGCGCGGAGGAGCCGGTAGCGGCTGAAACCGCATCTGCGGCTGACGCCGAGATGAGCTTGGCCGAGATCGCAGAGAAAGCTGGCGCGCCATTGTTCGACGGCATGGGGGAATTTCATCGCCCCATCACCACGTCGAATCCGTATGCGCAGAAATATTTCGATCAGGGCATGGTGCTGGCATTTGGCTTCAACCATGCCGAAAGCATCCGCTCTTTCCGGGCGGCTCAGACGCTCGACCCGACCTGCGCCATGTGCTTCTGGGGCGAGGCGATGGCCACCGGCCCCAACATCAATGTGACCAGCAAGGGCAAGGCCGTGATGTCGGACGCAGACCGGCAGTCGGCTTTCGCGGCAATTGTCAGGGCTCAGGAATTGTCAGGTGGTGCGACGGAGCAGGAGAAGGCGCTGATCGTTGCCATGGCTGCGCGTTACAATGGTGATCCGTCCACGTCGCGTGAGCCGCTGGATGTCGCCTATGCACAAGCGATGGGCGACTATGTGGACTCAAATCCGGCGGATGATGATGCCGCGGCAATGTATGCCGAAGCCTGGATGAACACGATGCCGTGGGATTACTGGTCGGCCGATGGCGCGCCGAAGCCGGACACGGTGAAGGTGATCGAATCTCTGGAAGGCATTATTGAGCGGTCGCCGGAGCATCCGCTGGCGTTGCACCTCTATATTCATGCGGTCGAGGCATCCCAGGATCCGGGCCGTGCGGAGGACGCGGCCGACCAGCTCGCCGATCTGGTGCCGGGGTCTGGCCATCTCGTACATATGCCGGCGCACATCTACTGGCGTGTCGGGCGTTATGATGATGCCGCGAAGGCGAACATCACGGCGGCCTCCGTGGATGAAGCCTATATCGCCCAATGCAACGCGCAGGGATTTTATCCGGCGATGTACTATCCCCACAATATCCACTTCCTGTGGGCGGCGGCCAGCATGTCAGGTCAACGCGATATGGCCATCGACGCCGCGCAAAAGGTTGCAGACAATGTGAGGCTGGAGCAGATCGAGCAATTCCCGACCGTGGAATTCTTCAAGACCATTCCGATTCTGGCTCAGGTCCAGTTCGGCCAATGGGATGACATTCTTGCGTCCGATGCGCCGCCGGAGTCGCTTGATTATTCAAATGCCATCTGGCGTTACGCCCGGGGCGTAGCGGCGGCTCGTTCGGGCGACGTGACAAGCGCTTCAGGTGACCGGGCTGTGCTGGCCGGTCTGAAAGACAGTGTCCAGATCAGCTTCCTCGATACGGCGGACTATCCGGCCAGCGTGTTGCTCGGCATTGCCGATGCGCTCCTGCAAGGGGAAATAGCCATGGCAGAGGGCAATCCTGAACAGGCGATCCCGCATTTTGCGGCGGCCGTCACCGCGCAGGATTCGCTGCCCTATATGGAGCCGCCCTTCTGGTATTATCCGACCCGGCAGTCGCTCGGAGAGGCTTACGTTGCCGCGGGCAAGTTCGCCGAGGCCGAAAGCGTGTATCGCAAAGACCTTGAAGAGTATCCGAGAAATGGGTGGTCCATGTCGGGTCTCGTCAAGGCGTTGGAAAGCCAGGGCAAGACCGAAGCAGCCGAAGAGGTCGAGAAGACATTCGCGATTGTCTGGCGCCATTCCGATATCGAACTGGACGGCTCCCGGCTCTAGCCTCACGCACGAAAAAGCCCCCTCCGTGAGGAGGGGGCAGTTGCAGGGGATATTTTCTTCTCTTGACTATGCCGTCACGGAATCGCGCTGGCGCTCGTGTTTGCCTTCGCAAATCTCCTCAACGATCTTGGCGTTGAAGTCGCCAAGGTCATCCGGGGAGCGGGAGGTCACGAGGCCGCCGTCGACGACGACGGACTGGTCCTTCACAATGCCGCCGGCATTCTTCAGGTCCTGCTGGATCGCCGGGAAGCCGGTGACTTCGCGGCCATTCACGAGATTGGCCGAGATAAGAACCTGTGGGCCGTGGCAGATTGAAAAGACCGGTTTCTTCTGGGCGAAGAAGTCCGACACAAAAGACTTCGCCTTGTCATTGGTGCGCAGCGCATCCGGGCTGAACAGGCCGCCGGGAATGAGCAGCGCGTCGAAATCCTCTGCCTTCGCCTCGTCGAGGGACAAGTCGACTTGGTATTTGTCGCCATGTTCGCGGTGTTGATTGGCGTGGATGAAACCCTTCTCTGTCGAAACGATCATCGTTTCGCCGCCAGCTGCCTCGATAGCTTCCTTCGGGCTGGTGAGTTCGATTTCCTCGAATCCATCTGCAGCGAGAATTGCCATTTTCCGACCTTGGGCGCGTTGATTTGACATATAACATGTCTCCTTGATCTGGTGTGGTCACCGCGCTGCGACCTTTGGTGGGGGAGCGCGGGCGGACGGAACATCCCGTCCTGCACAAGATCAATGACTGGCCGGGGCCATCGTTCCGATTAACTCGCGGAAAGGTCAGGGACGCGTTGCAGTGGCGATTTCGGCGCAGGTCGTCTTCAGTCGCGCGATGTCCTGTTCGCGGGACAGGCGATGATCGCCATCCTTGATCAGGGTAAAGACGAGATCCTCGCTCGTGATCGTGTCGACGAGTCGTTCCGCATGCTTCCACGGCACGTCGGCGTCCTGCATGCCCTGCAGGATGCGGACGGGGATGTCGAGCTCGATGGGCGCGTCAAGGATCTGCCAAGTTTGGCCATCCTCGATCAGGGCGCGGGTGATGGTGTAGGGCTCATCATAGTCCGAGGGCCGCTGTGTGAAGCCCTGTTCCATGATCTCTGACTGCGCTTCGGCGGAGAATTCCGGCCACATCAGCTTTTCGGTAAAGTCCGGTGCGGGAGCGATCAGGACAAGACCCGCCACGCGGTCCGGGCGGGCGAGGGCGGCGAGCAGAGCCATCCAGCCGCCCATGCTGGACCCGACCAGCACGATTGGCCCGGTGCTGTGTGTGTCGATGGCGGCAAGAGCATCCTCGCGCCAAGCCGAGATCGTGCCGTCCTCGAAGGCGCCATCGGACAGGCCATGCCCGGAATAGTCAAAGGCGAGAAAGCCATGCCCGGCCTCGGTGGCCCAGGCTTCGAGTTCAGTCACTTTGGTGCCGCTCATGTCGGATTTGAACCCAGACAGCCAGACATAGGTGAGAGGCGAATGGGTCGGGGCCGAGGCGCGATATGCGAGGCGGCGACCCTCGGGAGAGGTGAAATAGGTCGTTGTCATTCCTCTCCCGTTCCGTCATCTGTCTCGCCTGTCAAGCGAGTGGAGGGATTACGACTTGCCCGATTTTCCGGATTTGACTGGCAAGACCATTCTCCAGGTGGCCCCTGAATTGTCGGCTGGTGGGGTGGAGCGTACCGTGCTCGAAGTCACCGAAGCCATCATACAGGCTGGCGGAAGGGCTCTGCTGGCCAGCAGGGGCGGTCGCCAGGAAGCTGCCTTCGAAGCCCTGGGCGGTGAGTTGTTCCGGATGGACGCCAAATCCAAGAATCCGATCACGCTGAAACGGAATGAAGGCAAACTGAAACGCTTGATCGCGCGCGAAGGGGTAGACTTGGTCCATGCCCGGTCGCGCGCGCCTGCCTGGAGCGCCTATTGGGCCGCCAAAGCGATGGATGTGCCGTTTGTGACCACCTATCACGGGGCCTATTCGGGCAAGACCAAACTCAAAAAGCGCTACAATTCGGTCATGGCGCAGGGCGACATCGTGATCGCCAACTCCAACTGGATCGCCGAGCATGTGAAAACGGAGCATGGTGTGCCATTCGAACGCGTGGTGACCATTCCGCGGGGTGTCGACCTGGAGGCGTTTGATCCGACCAATGTGCCGGTCGCGCGGGTGAAAGCCATTCGCGAGGCGCTCGGACTTGCGGATGATCCGCGGAAGATATTGCTATTGCCGGGACGCTTGACCGAATGGAAAGGGCAACTCATTGCCATCGAGGCGCTGGCCATGCTGGCATCGGATGAGCGCGACAAGCTGGTGCTCGTGCTGGCGGGCGACGCGCAGGGGCGCAATACTTATGTTACGCGGCTGGAGCACGCTGTGGTGGCGCACGGGCTCGACCGGGGTGTCATCATGTCTGAACACATTACCGATATGCCCGCGGCCTATCTGGCAAGCGATATCGTGCTGGCGCCATCGGTGCGACCCGAAGCGTTCGGGCGTGTGGCCGCCGAAGCCTCGGCCATGGCGCGTCCGGTGATCGTGGCTGACCATGGCGGCGGGCGGGAAACCGTGATCGAAGGCGAGACGGGCGCACGGGTGGAGCCGGGCAATGCGCAGGCGCTTGCAGGCGCTATTCGGGCCCTGTTGTCGGTCGGTCCACTGGCGCGCGATGGCATGGGCCGGGCGGGACAGGCACATGTTCGACAGCATTTCTCAAAGCAGGGGCTTCAGGCGGCGACACTGGGAGTCTATAAGACCTTGCTGGAGTAGGGGAAATCGAGGCTCGCATGGCAAAACCGGTCAAACCGGCAAGTCCCGTCAATCCGGGCGCAAAAGCCCTCAATGTGCTGGTCATCAAACTCAGCGCACTGGGCGATTTTGTGCTGGCATTGGGCGCGATGAAAGCGGTGCGCGAGATGCACCCGAAGGCGCGTATCACGCTGCTGACCACGCCGTTCTTCAAGGAATTTGCCGAACTTTGCCCTTATGTGGACGCGGTGGAGACCGACGGGCGGCCGGATAGCATGAAGGCAACTGCTGCGCTAATTACCCGTATCCGCAAAGCCAAGTACGACATCATCTATGATTTCCAGACCAGCGGACGCACGAAGAATTATTTCACCGCGTTGAGCAAGACCGGCAAGGCGCCGCTCTGGTCGGGCCATCATGAAAAGGCGGCGTTTTTCCACGACAATGGCGAGCGCGCCACCATGCATTCGATTGACCGACTGGCAGAACAGCTCGAAGTGGCTGGCGTGGCACCGGGCGGCCGCTGGCTGGGCAATTCCGCGCCAAAGCCAGATCTTTCCTGGGTGCGGCCAAAACTGCGCGACGCACCGCGGTTGCAGCCAGCCTATTTCAGCCTTGAAGAGCCTTACATGTTGTTGATCCCGGGCGCTTCGGCCCATCGGGAGGCCAAGCGGTGGCCCGTTGAAAACTATGCGGAATTGGCAAAACGGGTGGCCGATGCAGGCATTACGCCGGTTATTATTGGCGGCAAGGATGAGGGTCCCCTGGCGCATGAGATCGTGCGTAAGGAGCCGCGCACAAAGAGTCTGACCACGCGCACCGATTTGTTTCAGATCGTGACCCTGGCGGAAAAGGCGCTGTTTGTGGTCGGGAATGATACCGGCCCGATGCATATGGCGGCGATTGCCGGCGCGCCGGGCGTTGCTCTGTTCGCGCTGACCGAGAGCAATCCTGACCATGCGGCCCCGCGCGGCGACACGACCATCATTATCAATTCAGCGCCCACGCTGGCCGAGTTGAGCGTCGACGATGTCTGGCAATCGGTTCGGGCTTTGGGTGTGCTGCCATCTTGACGGGATCGCGGAAGTATAGAATGCCCGTCCGCCTTGAAGATGCCTGCATTTACAGGCATATTGAAGCTTACCGAAATAGCGACAAAGGAGATTCGCCATAGCTCGCAGACCAGACACCGGTGGACCACAGAAATCCACTGGCCCACGTATCAATGACGACATTCGCGCCGCCAAGGTTCTCTTGATTGATGAGAACGGTGAAAAGCAGGGCGTGATGCCCATTATGGCTGCCATGGACGCGGCCCGCGAAGCAGGCATGGACCTGGTGGAGGTTTCACCGAACCAGGAAGTCCCCGTCGTCAAGATTCTAGACTATGGCAAGCTCCGCTTCGAAGAACGCAAGAAGAAGGCGGCTGCGAAGAAGAAGCAGAAGTCTTCAGAACTCAAAGAAATCAAGATGCGCCCGAATATCGACACCCATGATTATGGCGTGAAGACGAAAGCGATGACGCGTTTTTTCGAAGGTGGCGACAAGGTGAAAGTGACCCTGCGCTTCCGTGGTCGCGAAATGGCCCACCAGCATCTCGGCATGGAATTGCTGAAACGCGTCCGCGACGATTTCGATGAAATGGCAAAGGTTGAACTCGAGCCGAAGCTCGAAGGCCGTCAGATGACCATGGTGCTCGCACCGCGCTAAAGCCAGCGCTGCTGACTCCAGCACAATAAGCCGGACGGGCCCTGCGCCCTCCGGTTTTTTTTGTGTGTGGCGTGCGGAGAGACAAGGCCGCAGGGAAGGGGCATTCAGGAGCAGAGCAGGTTGCGACCCTGTCTCTTCCGCCTGCCGGGACTCGTCAGGTCCCCATCCCGGAGAATTTGCGCGCCGGGATGACCTTCACAGATTATTGCCTATGGGTCCCTGTCGAGTTCACGGCGCCACTTCTGCAGCAGCAACCGTCAAACGGCGGGGGAAAGCTTGGTCAGCATCCCCGCCGCCAGGCATTTACTGACCCGCTTCGATGAAGGCGCGTACATCGTCGGAGAGTTTCTTTCCGTCGCTTTCGGCCAGGTACATCATGTGACCGGAATCGTAATAATCGAACTGGACCCGGTCGAGCACAACACCGTTCTTGTGCAGGGACATTTCCGCGCCGAAGAAGGGCGTTGCCAAATCGTACCATCCCGAGGCGAGCAGCACGCGCAGATCAGGATTTTCGCGCATGCCTTTGCCGAGCCATGGCGTGACATTCACATAGGATGGCCAGCCGCGCTGGTTCACATCCCAGTTCCACTGCGAGCCGGGTTCTCCCGTCAACACCTTGTACGGGCGGGTGAAGTCCACATTCAGCTCGCGGGTCAGATAGTCATTGATCGCAGCGACATAGGCGACATCCATGCCATAGCCGGACGGGTCGTTTTCGGGAGTGTCGGCCGTACCTTCACTGTCGACGCCCCGGTACCGGCTATCAAAACGGCCAACCGTGAAGCCTTCTCGGCGCAGCAGCTCCTTGCGGAAGCGAGCCGGATCGACGCGGAGATTGGCAAGGCGGATCCATTCCGGCGACAGGCCGATGAACTCACTCATTTCCTGCGCGATGCGAATCTCGTCGGCTTCGCTGAGAGTCGAGCCGCGGATCAGGGCAGGGGCCAGAGTGTCGGTGGCATAGGTGCGGGCGTCTTCGATGAAGGCATCGAAATCATTGTTCCACTTTGCCTTGTTGGCCTTGCCATGATGCCAGGCGGTGGCGGCCTCGGTCGGGAAGAAGGCGAGATGGGCCGTGTCATTGCCAGGCGCAAAGCGCGCAGTCTGGAAATCCAGGATGGCCGAAATCAGGATCACGCCATTGAGACCGATGCCGTTCCAGCCGCCTTGCAGCTTTTCGGTCAGTGCGGCGGCCCGCGTCGTGCCATAGCTTTCGCCAGCCAGGTATTTCGGGCTGTTCCAGCGGCCATTCTCGGTCAGCCAGATGCGGATGAATTCGGCGATGCTCTCGGCGTCTTCATTGACGCCATAGAATTCCTTGCCCTCGGTCTCGCCGAGTGGGCGCGAATAGCCGGTGCCGACAGGATCAATGAAGACGAGGTCGGTGACATCAAGCAGGGAGTTCTGGTTGTCGCGAATTGTATAGGGCGGCGCACCGACATCGGACGCATCGGACGGGGTAATCACCTGTTTCGGACCGAACGCGCCCATGTGTAGCCAGAGCGAAGCTGATCCGGGCCCGCCATTGAAGACGAAAGTGATCGGGCGCTGGGCGGCGCTGGTCGTGCTGGTGTCGATATAGGAGACCGAGAAGACTGAGGCGGTTGGCTCGTCCTTGTCGTCGCGCAGATAGGTCTCGCTCGCGACGGTCTCGTACTTCACCGTCTTGCTGCCGAGCCGGAGCGAATGGTCAGAGGTGAAGACCCGCGCCTCCGGCACCTCAGGCGCGTCTTTCGGCCCGTTCCCGGCGTCTTCAGCTATACTTGGCATGACAAAGATCGCCATGCAGGCGGCGAGAAGTAGCGTGCGCATGAAAGCAGCCCCTGAAACTTTATAACAATTTGCGACTTTATTCAGGCGGGGGCGCAAGGGCAATAGCCGCACGGTCCTGGACCCGTTTGAGTTTTCCGCATTTCGGAGTTACGCTTTCAGGCAGGGGAAAGCCTATGGATATCGTCTTGCTTTTAGGTCTGCTTGCTTTGCCTTTCCTTGTCTGGCGGGCTTGGGTAGGCCTCAAAATGCCAAAGCGGCGAGCCGAACGCGAAGCACGCCGCCGCGCGGTGCGAAATCGCCTGCAGTAACAGCATATTGGCCTCTTGATTCTCTGCCCCTGATCCGTCATAAGCCGCCTCTTCCGAGCGGTTTGGGCGAACGGCATGCCCTCCAGCTCATGAACCCTGGGCCGCCTATACGGTGTGAGCTCGACGACAGGAGAGATGAAATGCCGAAGATGAAGACCAAAAAGGCCGCTGCAAAGCGGTTCAAGATCACGGCAACCGGAAAGCTCAAGCACGGCGTCGCTGGTAAGCGTCACCGCCTGATGAGCCACAATTCGAAGTACATTCGTCAGAACCGCGGCACGAAAGTCGCTTCTCACGCTGATGTTGCTCGCGTTGTGAAGAAATTCCTGCCTTACGGCCTCTAGGCCCGTATCCTTCAAGATCTTGATTTAGGAGGCCTAAGATGCCCCGTTCACGTAACAAAGTTCCCGCCCACGCCCGCCACAAGAAGATTCTGAAGCAGGCAAAGGGTTTCCGTAACCGCCGCAAGAATACGTTCCGCATCGCGCACCAGTCCGTCTGGGAAGCCGGTCAGTACGCTTATGTCGGTCGTAAGGTCAAAAAGCGGAAGTTCCGCTCGCTCTGGATCCAGCGCATTAATGCCGCTGTGCGAATCCACGACGACGAAATGAACTATTCCCAGTTCATCAACGGCCTGACCAAAGCCGGTATCGAAGTTGACCGCAAGGTCATGTCCGACATCGCCATCCGCGAGCCGGAAGCATTTGGCGCCTTGGTCAAACAGGCCAAGGCTGCCCTCGCTTAACCTGCCCGCAAGGCACAAGTGACAAAGCCCGGCCCTCAAAGCCGGGCTTTTTCTTTAAGGGCGTTTGCATGCGGGCGCGAAGCGCCTAAAAAGCCCGCTGGAACAGCAAAGGGAAGCGACCCCCGTGTCCGATATCAATACGATTGAAAAAGAGGCCCTTGCGGCGATTGAAGCGGCAGGCGACCTGGCTACGCTGGATGATGTGCGCGTGGCCGAACTGGGCAAGAAGGGCAGGGTGTCCGGCCTGATGAGTTCGCTGGGCAAAATGAGCCCGGAGGAGCGCAAGGAAAATGGCCCGAAGCTGAATGCGCTGAAGAATCGCGTCGATGCCGCCGTCCGCGCCCGCAAGGAGGCGCTGGAAGCGGCCGCGCTGGAGGCTCAGTTGGCCAGCGAAACGGTTGACCTGTCCCTACCAGCGGCGCCGGGCCCGAAGGCCGGCGCGTTGCATCCGGTCATGCAGGTGTTCGAAGAAGTCGCCGCCGTCTTCGGCGACATGGGCTTCACGGTGGCCGAAGGCCCGGACATTGAAGACGACTGGCACAATTTCACCGCGCTGAACTTCCCCGAAGGCCATCCGGCGCGCGAGACGCACGACACCTTCTTCATGCATGCGCTGGAAGGCGATGCGCCGAAAGTGCTGCGCACGCACACATCTCCCGTGCAAATCCGCACCATGATGAGCCAGAAGCCACCGATCCGCATTCTCGTGCCGGGCCGGGTCTACCGGAATGATTGGGACGCGACGCACACGCCGATGTTCCATCAGGTCGAAGGCCTCGTCATCGAGAAGAACATTCATATGGGCCACCTCAAAGGCTGCCTGATCGATTTCGTGAAGGCGTTCTTCGAAGTGGATGATGTCGAGGCGCGTTTCCGTCCGCACTTCTTCCCGTTCACTGAGCCGTCGGCAGAAATGGACGTCAAATATACCCGCAAGGGCGAGACGATCGAGATTGGCGCAGGCGACAGCTGGATGGAGATTCTCGGCAGTGGCATGGTGCATCCGAATGTGCTGCGCAATTGCGGGATTGATCCGAACGAATATCAGGGCTTCGCCTTCGGTATGGGCGTCGACCGCCTCGCCATGCTGAAATATGGCATGCCGGACCTTCGCCCATACTTCGAAGCCGACCCGCAATGGACTCGCCATTACGGCTTCGCGCCCTGGTCGACACCGTCCGTCAGTGGCGGCTTGAGCTAGGGAGCAGGGGGCATGGGTACCGGCAATAAAGTGGAAATGCTGATTGCGATCTGCGCGGTGCTGACCAGTGCAATTGCCGTCTTCATCGCCTGGGACCAAGGCCGGGTCATGCGCGCGCAGCAGCATGGTGCTGTCTATCCCGTGATCCAGATCGACGGGTTTGTTTCAACGAGTGTCGACACAGCCTCTATGGGTATTCGTGTTTCCAATAGCGGCGTCGGTCCAGCCCTGATCGAGCAGGTCCGCATGCTCAGGAATGGTGAGCCGGTCGCGAGCCTCAACCTTTATGTTGACCGTTTCCCGTCCGGTTATGACCTTTCCTGGACGAGCCTCATCGGCCGGGCCATAGCACCAGGTTCCAACGTGGAGCCGCTCAGGGTCGACTGGTCTCGTGACGATATTTCGGGCGATCAACTTGACGCCGTTGCCGCAGAGTGGAGCCAGCTGGACGCCGAGATCTGCTACTGCTCGGTTTTCGATAGATGCTGGATAACCCGGGGCCTGGGTATGGGGCGCACGATGGGCCGCGCGGAACGCGTTAAACGCTGCGAACGCAGTGAGGTAGACCTTTTTGAAGCAGTGGCAAACGCGCCGCGCGCTTCAGGCACCGAAACGATTTCGGAAGTGGAATAGACAATGAAATTCACCCTGTCCTGGCTGAACGACCACCTCGCCACCAAGGCGACGCTGGACGATATTCTGGCCCTCATGCTGCAGGCTGGCCTCGAGGTGGAGGAGGTTGTGGACCCGCGCGAGAAGCTGGCGGCGTTTACGGTCTGCAAGGTCAAGGCGGCTGAGCCTCATTCGGATGCGGACAAGCTGCGCGTCTGTACGGTCGATACGGTCGATGGCGAGAAGCAGATTGTCTGTGGTGCGCCAAATGCGCGGGCTGGCATGACCGCGATCTATGCGCCGCTCGGCACGTTCATTCCGGGGCTCAACTTCGCGCTCGACAAGAAACCGCGCAAGATCCGCGGCATCGAGAGCCATGGCATGATGTGCTCCACCAAGGAGATTGAAGCGGGTGAGGACCATGACGGCATCGCTGATCTGGATGATTCCATTCCGCTTGGGACGCCAGTTGCCGATGCGCTCGGTCTGAATGACCCTGTGATCGACTTCGAAGTAACGCCAAATCGGCCGGACTGGCTGGGCGTGCAGGGCATCGCCCGTGACCTGGCCGCGGCCGGGGCAGGGCGCTTCCTGCACGCGGACGTCAAGAAGGTCGTTGGCACCAAGGAATGCCCCGTCGAGATCCGGCTGGACGCGCCCGAGGCTTGTCCGGTGTTCGCCGGAGCCGTAATTGTCGGCGTGACGAATGGTCCGTCGCCTGAGTGGATGCAGCAGCGCCTGAAGGCCGTCGGCATCCAGCCGAAATCCCTGCTGGTGGATGTGACGAATTACATCTCGCTTGACCGGGCTCGTCCGTTGCATGCTTACGATGCCGCCAAACTGGCGGGGCCCGTCGTGGCCCGCCTTGGCCGCAAGGGCGAGGTGCTGGAGGCGCTGGACGGCAAGACCTACAAGGTCGGCGAAGAGATGTGCGTCATCACCGATGACAGCGGCGTCATCGGCCTGGGGGGTGTGATGGGCGGACAATCCACGGCAGTCTCTGACGAGACCGTGGACGTGTTCCTTGAAAGCGCCTGGTTCGACCCGCTGCGCACGGCCCGCACAGGCCGCGCAACCGGCATCCATTCCGATGCGCGCTATCGCTTCGAGCGCGGTGTCGATCCGCACAGCTGCCTGGACGGGTTGAACCTCGCCATCGCCTTGATCGTGGAATATGGCGGCGGGGTCGTCTCCAAGCCGAAGGTTGCGGGCGAAGCGCCGGTCAATCCGAACAAGGTGACCTTTTATCCGGCTGATGTGGAACGCCTGACGGGGCTTACCGTCAAGCCCGCTGACATGCGCCGCATGCTGAAAGACCTTGAGTTCAATATCGAGGATGCGGGTGATGCCTGGTATCTTCGCCCGCCGACCTTCCGCTTTGACATGGAACAGTCGGCCGACATCGTGGAAGAAGTTGCGCGCCTGGTTGGGTTTGACCAGCTCCCAACCGCGTCCCTGCCAGCGCCCCAGGGCGGCGTGAAAGCGATTACCACCCCGATGCAGGCCCGCGTGCGCGCGGCCCGCCGGGTGATGGCGTCACGCGGTTTCCTGGAAACTGTCAGCTGGAGCTTCATGGCGAAAGCTGACGCGGCGCTGTTCGGCAAGATCAATGACGCGCTGACGGTTGCCAATCCGGTGGCAAGTGAACTCGACTATATGCGCCCATCCGTGCTCGGAAATCTGGCCAAGGCCGCCCAGCGCGCCGCCAATCATGGCGAGCGCGGCGTTCGCCTGTTCGAGGCTGGGCCAATCTATCTGGGCGATGGCCCGAAAGACCAGCGCAGCGTCGTGGCGGCGCTTGTGCGTCCGTTCAATGAGCGGCACTGGCAGGGCGCGCCTGAACCATATGATTCCTTCGACGCGAAAGCTGACCTGTTTGCTGTGCTTGATGCGCTCGGCCAGCCGGGCGAGCGCTTTCAGGTCGCCGCGCCCGCTCAACCGCACTGGCATCCGGGGCAGGCGGCCAGCCTGAAGCTCGGCCCGAAAGTGACGGTGGCGCATTTCGGCCAGCTGCATCCGGGCGTTCTGAAACAGATGGGTGTCGATGGGCCGATGTTTGGCTTCGAACTGAACCTCAATGCGCTGCCGCAGATGAAGGCAAAGAACACCAAGACCAAGCCAGTCTTCGAACGTGCCGAGTTGACGCCGATCCGCCGTGACCTCGCCTTTGTGGTGGATCAGTCTGTCCCGTCTGCAGATCTGGTGCGCCATGCCCAAGGCGCCGACAAGAAGCTGATCTCGAAAGTGGACGTGTTCGATGTTTATGAGGGCACCGGCGTGCCCGAAGGGCAGAAATCGGTCGCCTTTGAAATGACGGTCCAGCCGCAGGAAAAGATGAAAGATGAAGACATCCAGGCCCTGATGGACAAGGTGGTAGCCTCTGTCGCCAAGGGCACGGGCGGCGTGCTAAGAGGCTAGGCAACAAGAACCGTTCTTAGGGGGACTCGCATGGGGCTGTATCGCTGGTTGCATAATGAGCTGGTGCCCGAAGCCCGTAAGTCCGGTATCTCGGTTACCAACTGGATCATTATCAGCCTCGTTCTGGCGAGTTTCCTGTTCCTGGCGCTCGAGACCGAGCCGACCCTGTTGGCCATTCCCGAATGGAAGATGGTATTTGACTGGTTCAATGTTGCGGTCGTCATCATCTTTGCCGTCGAATATGTCCTGCGCGTCGCCATTGCGGGTCTCAGGCCGGAATATGCGGGCTTTGTTGGTCGTCTTCGCTACATTACGCGCTTCTATTCCATCGCAGACCTGCTGGCCTTTCTGCCGGAACTGATCGTGATGGTGGTTGGCGGGGGCATTCCGCTGATCGCGCTGCGCGTCTTCCGCCTGTTCCGACTGATCAAGATTGCGCGCTTCGTACCGGCTTTTGATGTGCTGGGCGCAGCGATGAAGCGGGCGGGAACGCAGCTTCTCACCACGCTCGCCATGGCGCTGGCGCTCGTCTATGTGGCGGCGGTGCTGCTCTATTTCATCGAAGGTGTGGGGCAGGGGCGTGAGGAGTTTGGCTCCATCCCGCGCGCCATCTGGTGGTCCATCGCGACGCTGACCACGGTTGGTTATGGCGACATCTATCCGGTCACCACGCTGGGGCGGATTGCGGCGTCTGTAATTGCTATTGCGGGGATCGGCGTGGTCGCACTGCCGGCAGGCGTGTTCGCCAGTGCCTTTTCGGACGAGCTGCGCGAGCGTCAGTTGCAGAAGCTTCAGGACCGCGTCGAGGCGGCCGACGCGCAAGCCGGCGCTGCCCCCGAAGAGAGCAGCGCCTGAGCCGTTTAGTCCTGAGCCTTTGAGCCGTTCGCTTCGGACTGTAGCATTGTATACCGCTCGATTCCGATGCGTTCGATCAGGTCGAACTGCGTTTCAAGATAATCCACATGCTCTTCCTCATTGTTGAGGATCTTTCCGAACAGGTCGCGGCTGCCATAGTCGCGGACGCTCTCAGCATATTCCATCGCGTCCTTGAGCAACGGAATCGCGTCGTTTTCCAGTTTCAGGTCGCATTCGAGGATTTCGAAGACTGATTCCCCGATACGCAGCTTTCCGAGATCCTGGAGATTCGGCAGGCCGCCGAGGAACAGGATGCGCTCGATCAGCCAATCGGCATGCTCCATCTCTTCGATAGATTCCTTGTATTCATAATCGCCCAGCTTGCTGACGCCCCAATCGTGCAGCATGCGCGAATGCAGGAAATACTGGTTGATCGCCGTCAGCTCGTTCTTGAGACACTTGTTCAGAAATTCGATGACCTTCGGGTCGCCTTTCATGGGGAGCTCCTGCTTTGTGGATTTCGTATGGGCCAGCACCTAGGGTGATTGTGTCATGGGATCAACAAAAAATCCAATAAAAACAATTGCATATGAAAGTGCGACACAATTGCAGCGGCGCCCGAGAACGGTTTGAATCAGGCGTGCATGGCGGGTGACCGCGCAAAGGCCTGCAATTTCAGGGAGTAGGTGCCTATTCGGCGGCGACGAGCGCTGGCGCGGCCGGGCGTTGGTCCATCTCTTCGGAGATGATTTCGCCGATGGAGCAGCTGCATTTTCCGCACTGGAACTTGCACCCATGATGCGCCTGCACGGCCTTGGGGCTGCGCGCCCCGGCGTCGACGGCGGTGCGGACGCTCTTGCAGTTGATACGGTTGCAGACACAGATGATCATGAGAACCATTTGCACGACTATGCGAATGATTGTCAATCCGGTTTTTGCGCTTTGTTGCAGATGCGGAATGGCCCGGACGGGGGCGCCGCCGGGCCATTCGAATATGAGCGTCATGCCTCGGCGGTCTCATCCCACTGGAACACGTCATCGAGGCCGACGCCGAAGACCCGGGCGATGCGGAAGGCGCTTTCGAGGGAGGGGGAGTAGCGGCCCTGTTCGATGGCGATCACGGTTTGCCGCGTCACGCCGATCTCCTTGGCCAGGGCCGCCTGGCTCATCCCGTCATGGGCCTCGCGCAATGCCTTCACGCGGTTCAGGATAGGGGGGCGTTTGGCCATGCTTACATGCCCCGGCGATAGAACAGGATGGTGAGGGCATATTCGGCCACCTGCGAGGCGATCAGGCTGGCCACCGCGATGTGGAACAACAGATTGCCGTCGCGCTGGAAGTAATAGCTCCACAGGCCAGCAAAGATGCCGAAGCCCAGCACATAGCCGGCAATATTGCCCGCGCGGCGCAGCACCTGCTTGTCGCGCTCATCTTCATCGCCGCTGGCCTCGTCCGGGTTGATGACGCCGATGATAATGTGGCTGATCACGGCCCCGACGATCAGCATGATCGTGGCCCCGGCGATCAGGCCCATGACGGGCGGCGCGGTTTCCCCCAGCGCATCCGACAGGGCCCAGACCCTGGACAGGTACCAGTATCCGGTGAGTGAGAGCAGCAGGCCCATGATCCAGGCCGATTTTTCGTGAAAGGACATTTGATGTCTCCATGTCAAAAATTTCTTACACGACCCATATAGTCAAAGATTTTTGACATGTCAAATATTCTTTACAAGAAAGTTCGCACCGCTTGACCGGAACCCCTGCGGCCTCTAGGTCCGGCGGACCTTTCATTTCTCAGTAAAGACAGACATTTCCGATGACCGATCTCTCCACGCTCGCCCATTCCGCTAAGGCCTGGCCGTTCGAGCTTGCCCGCAAGCTGGAACAGCGCGTGGAGCAGCAGATCAAGGCCGGCCAGCGTGAGGCTGGCGACCCTGTGACCTTCGAGACCGGTTATGGCCCGTCCGGCCTGCCGCATATCGGCACGTTTGGCGAAGTCGTGCGCACGACGATGGTGCGTCACGCCTTTGAAGTGCTGACCGGCGGCAAATACACAACGCGCCTGATCTGTGTGTCGGATGACATGGACGGGATGCGCAAAGTGCCGCCGACCGTGCCGAACCCGGAAAAGCTGGAGCCTTACCTGCAACAGCCGCTGACGGCTGTGCCGGACCCGTTCGGCACGCATGATTCCTATGGCGCGCACATGAATGCGCGGCTCTGTGCCTTCCTCGACCAGTTCGGATTCGAGTATGAATTCCTGTCGGCCACGGAATGTTACAAATCCGGCCGGTTCGACGCCATGCTGCTGGAGGCCGCGCGGAAATATCAGGACATCATGGATGTGATGCTGCCCACGTTGGGCGAGGAGCGTCAGGCGACCTACAGCCCGTTCCTGCCAATCCATCCGGACACGGGCGAAGTGCTCTATGTGCCGATGAAGGCCGTAGACGGAGAGAAGGGGACCGTGACGTTCGAGGATGCGTCCGGCAAGGAATTCACGCTGCCGGTGACCGGCGGCCATGTAAAGATGCAGTGGAAGCCCGATTTCGGCATGCGCTGGGCCGCGCTCGGCGTGGACTTCGAAATGTTCGGCAAGGACCATCAGGCGAATGCGCCGATCTATTCCAAGATCACCCGCATCCTGGGCGTGCGGCCGCCGGAGCAATATGTCTATGAGATGTTCCTCGACGAAAAAGGCGAGAAGATCTCCAAGACCAAGGGCAATGGCATCTCGGTCGAGGACTGGTTGAAATATGCGCCGGATGAGAGCCTCGGCCTGTTCCAGTTCCAGAAGCCGCGCGTGGCGAAGAAGCTCTACTTCGATGTCATCCCGAAGGCCGTGGACGAATACCTGACCTTCCTTGAGAAGTATCCAAGCGAGGAGCCTGCGCGCCAATTGGAAAATCCGGTCTGGCACATCCATTCCGGCAACCCGCCCGCCGAGACCACGCCGGTCAGCTTTGCGCTGCTGCTGAACCTCGTCGCGGTGGCGAACCCGGAAGACAAGAGCCAGCTCTGGGGCTTCATCTCGCAATATGCGCCGGACGCCTCACCCGAGAAGAACCTGTTGCTCGATGAACTCGCCGGCTATGCGATGAGCTATTATCAGGACTTCGTCCTGCCGCAGAAGACCTATCGTGCGCCGACGGACAAGGAACGCGCGGCGATGGAAGACCTCTCCGCGCGCCTCAAGGCGTTTGACGGGGAGCCGACCTCGGAAAACCTGCAGACGCTGACCTTCTCGGTCGGCAAGGAGCATGAGTTCGAGAATCTGCGCGAATGGTTCCAGGCGCTGTATGAAGTCCTGCTCGGCCAGAGCCAGGGCCCGCGCTTCGGCAGCTTCGCGGCGCTATACGGCGTCGCCAATACGGCCCGCCTGATGGATGAGGCGCTGGCGCGGGACTAGTCTGCACGTTTCGTAACATGGCTTAAACATTCATCTGCTCTAGTCTGGCCAGAGCCAGAGGAGCCTTTGCCATGCCTGCCATTCGCCTAGTCCTGATCGCCGGCATGCTCGCCACACTGCCCGCCTGCCTTGCCACCAAGATCGTGACCGTGCCCGTCAGCGTGGCGGGCGACGTGGTCGAGGGCACCGCGAAGGGCGCCTATGCGGTCGGCTCTGGGGTCGTGCACGTCACCGGAGATGCGCTGGACGGCCCAGAGGAGGACGTGAAACTGAAGGTGAAAGTCAAGAAATTTGGCGGCGGCACCAAGACCTATACGCGCACCGTCGAGTCCGACGATATCGAGAAGACGCTCGAAAAAATCGGCAAGAAGGGCACCATTATCGACGTGCAGGTCGAGCCGGCAGAGTAGGGGCCTACTCCGCCGCCGCGATCAGCGTGGTCTTTGCCTTGGGCAGCTTGCCGTCCGGCCAGCCAGCCCAGAGCTCTGCCTCTTTCGCCTTGGCGACTTCGGCGGCAGCTTCCTTCACATGGCCATAGCCGCGAATATCGTCTGGGATTTCGGCGAGCGCCACGGCGAGCTCATGATTCTTCGCGGTCAGTTCCTGCGCGATGCGGGACAGGCCGGCGAGATAATCGTCACGCAGCTGGCGTTCCATCCGGCGCTCGGCCGTGTAGCCGAACAGGTCAAACTTCGTGCCGCGCAGGCCCTTGAACTTCGCCATCAGCTTGAAGACCTGGAACATCCACGGGCCAAAATGCTTCTTCTTGGCGTGCCCGTTTGCATCGGTCTTTGACAGAATGGGCGGGGCCAGCATCAGGCGGAGTTTGCCGCCCTTGAACTGGCTGGCAATGTATTCAGCGAATTTCCCATCCGTGTAGAGACGGGCCACTTCATACTCGTCCTTGTAGGCCATGACCTTGTAGGCATAGGTGGCGGCTGCGCGGGTCAGCTTCTCGCCGAGGCCGGCGCCATGTTCTGCGGCGCGCACCTGAGCGACGATGTTGCGATAGGTCTCCGCATAGGTGGCATCCTGATAAGCGGTGAGGCGCGCTGCCCGGTCATCTATTAGCTCGTCCAGCGTCTTCTCTTCGATATGACCGCGTGGGTCATGCTGGGGCAGGAGCCGTTCCGGGTTCGCCGCAGCGATCCGGCCAATATTGAAGGCGGACATGTTATCTTCCACCTTGGTGCCATTCAGGCGGATCGCGCGGTAGAGCGCGCGCAGGCTTATTGGCACCTGGCCCTTCTGCCAGGCAAAACCGACCATGATCATGTTCGTATAGATCGCATCATGCAGATAACCGACCGCAAGGGCCTCGGCATCGAAGGCAGCGAAGTCGCGGGCCTGCCGTTTCACGCGCGCGGCGAGGAGATCGCTTTCAAAACGTTTTGACCGGTCCCGGATGAATTCACTGGTTGGCGTTACGTCGGAGTTTGCATAGGCCGCCGTGCGGCCAACATCCATCAGGTTCAGTGCGTCGCCCCCCGCCGCCACGACGAGATCGCAAGCAATGATGAGGTCGGCGCTGGCAGGCGGAACCTTGCCGGTCGAAATCAGCTCCGGCTCACGCGCAAAGCGAATGTGGCTAAGCACCGGACCACCCTTCTGGGCAAGGCCGGTCATGTCGAGGCTGGAAGCCGCATGGCCGTCCACATGCGCGGCCATGGCCAGTACGGCGGCGACCGTGGTGACGCCTGTGCCGCCGACGCCGGTGAACAGCACGTTCCACGGCTCAGAGAGGCTGGGGGTTTCCGGCATTGGCAGGCCTGCATCGTCAAATTCCGGACGGGGCTGGTCCTGCCAGGCAGGTTCGCCATCCTGGATCGTCACAAAGCTCGGGCAGAAGCCGCGCAAACAGGAGAGGTCTGTGTTGCAGGTCGACTGGTTGATGCGCCGTTTGCGGCCGAGTTCGGTTTCGACCGGCTCCACTGACAGGCAGTTGGATTTGATCGAACAGTCGCCACAGCCTTCGCAGACTTCGGTGTTGATGACGACGCGCGTACGGTCCGGTGCACGAAGGCCGCGCTTGGACCGGCGGCGCTTTTCGGTGGCGCAGATCTGATCGTAGATCATGACGGAGACGCCCGGCGTGGCGCGCAGCATCACCTGAACCTCGTCCAGCTCTTCGCGATCAAAGATCTTCACGCGGCGCGGCAGGTCTTTCACATTGGCATAGCGGGTCGGGTCTTCGGTGACGATCACGATCGTCTCCACGCCTTCGGCTTCCACCTGCTGCGCGATCTGGGCCGGGGTCTGGCCAGACTCGACTGTCTGGCCGCCGGTCATGGCGACAGCGTCATTGTAGAGAATCTTGTAGGTCATGTTCGCGTCGGAAGTCACCGCTGCGCGGATGGCGAGGCTGCCCGAATGGGAATAGGTGCCGTCGCCGAGATTGACGAAGACATGGCCTTCTTCAGTCGCCCAGTGCTGACCAACCCAGGCAATACCTTCGCCGCCCATCTGGCTGGTCATGTCGGTTTTGCGGTCCGGCATGAAGTTCGCCATATAGTGACAGCCGATCCCGGCCAGCGCGCGCGAGCCTTCCGGCACAACGGTGGAGGAATTGTGCGGGCAGCCGGAGCAATAATGCGGGGTGCGAATGGTTTCGGAGGCATTGATGCGCGCCGCTTCGCCAGTCCGGCCAATCCGATCAAAATAGGCGTTGGCGCGGCTGGTATCCCAACCTTCAGGAAGGATCTTCATCAGCGCGCCAGCCATTTCCGGGATGGAGATGGAGGCGATATCGGAGAGCAGGGGGCGTCCCTCGCGATCGCGCTTGCCTTCTACAGTCGGACGTTGGCCATCCGGCAGATCGTAGAGCACCGAGCGTAGCTGATCTTCGATCAGAGGGCGTTTGTGCTCGATCACGACCACACGTTCCAGACCTTTGCAGAACGCCCGGATCCCTTCGGGTTCAAGCGGCCACGGCATGGCCACTTTGTACACGGAGAGACCCAGGCGTCCTGCATCCTGCGGTGACAGGCCGAGCGCCGCGAGCGCCTCGAACACGTCGCGGGCAGCCTGGCCCGTCACGACAACACCGACACGGGGTTTCGGCGAAGGCAGGATGACATTGTCCAGCTTGTTGGCGCGCACATAGGCCTGTGCAGCCGGCAGCTTCACCTGACGCAGGCGCCGCTCCTTATCGAGCGGGCTGTCGCCACGGCGCAGATGAACGCCGTCTTCAGGCAGCTGGAAATCAGGAGAGACAAAACTGAACCGGTCAAGATCGACGCTTACCACAGCGCCGGAATCCATTGTGTCTGCGAGAGCGACCAGTCCGGCCCATGCTCCGGAGAAGCGGCTCATGGCCCAGCCATGGATGCCGTAGTCCAGCACGTCCTGGATGGAGGCGGGGTTCAGTACCGGGATCTCCGCATCGGCCATCGCGAACTCTGATTGCGAGGGCAGGGTGGAGGACTTGCAATTATGGTCGTCGCCGATGATGGCGAGTACGCCGCCATGGTCGGAGGCGCCAGCGGCGTTGGCGTGTTTGAACACATCGCCCGTCCGGTCTACGCCAGGGGCCTTGCCGTACCACACGCCGAAAAGGCCATCATACTTCGCGCCGGGGAACAGGCCGAGCTGCTGGCTGCCCCACACAGCGGTGGCACCGAGGTCTTCATTCAGACCTTCCCAGAATTTGATGTCATGGGAATCCAGCCATTTTTGAGCGGCGCGAAGCTGTTGATCGTAACCGCCCAGCGGCGATCCGCGGTATCCAGAGATGAAGCCGGCTGTGTTGAGGCCCATGCCCAGATCAAGGCGTTTTCGATCAAGTGGCAGGCGAACAAGCGCCTGAATCCCTGTCATGAAGGCTTTTCCCTCGACAAGCTCGTATTTGTCGTCCAGCGTGACTTCGCGGTGTTGCATAGCATGCCTATCTGATGGGTTTAGGCAGATTATTGGTCAAACCGCGTGAAATTGCTTGCCTATCTTGCGCAAATTTTGCTATTCCGGGGTAAAATTTACCGGATAACCTAAGAGAGCGAGCAAAATTGGCCCAAGAATTAGATGCTGTAGATGCGCGAATACTGGACATCATCCAGCATGATGCCGGCTTGTCTGTCGCCGAAATTGCCGACCGGGTCGGCTTGTCCTCATCGCCTTGTTGGCGGCGTATCAAGCGCATGGAAGAGGCCGGCTTCATTACAGGCCGGGTGACCCTGCTGGACAATAACTCACTCGGGCTGAATTTCGAAGTCATGGCGAGCGTCAAACTGGCGCTTCCGAGCCGGGAAAATCTCGATGCTTTCGAACAGATGGTTCAGGCTTGGCCGGAAGTCATCGAATGCATGACGGTTACAGGTGCGGTCGACTACATGATCCACATCATCACGACCGACATGCACGCTTATGACAATTTCCTGCGGGACAATCTGCTAGGCTCAGCCCTCGTGTCGGATGTGCAATCACGTATCGTGATCCGGGTCGCAAAGCGTACGACTGCCCTGCCGCTTGATCTGGTTGAAGATATCAAAAAGCCTGCCTCTGCTTGACCGATGACGCTAGCGCCTGGACTATGGATGCCATGATCCGCGCCGCGATATCCCTCTCACTTCTTGCCGTACTGGTGCTGCCATCATCGGCCGCACCGCTATCGCCAGAGGAGTTACAACAGAAGGTCGAAACGGTTCGGGAAGATGCCGGGCTGGTGGCTCTTGGGGCTGTCATAGCCAACGCCGATGGGGACATTCTTGGTCTCGCGGTTGATGGAGCCCGCGTGCAGGGCAAGCGGGGGGCTGTCCAGCAGGGTGACGCCTGGCATATCGGCTCCAACACGAAGATGCTGACCGCGCTGCTTTACGGTCGGCTCGTAGAGCAGGGTGAAGCGAGTTGGGGTGCGACCCTGCCAGAGTTGTTGCCAGACCTTGCCGACGAGATGGATCCGGCCTGGGGCGATGTGACGATTGAGCATCTGCTTTCTCACCGGAGCGGACTTGCCGCCAATCCCGGTATAATGTGGTTCCTGACCAGTCGCGGCTCCAACGATCCTGTCGAAACTCAGCGCACTGCTTTGGCGCGAGGTTTTTTGACAAAGCCGCCTGCCGGCGAAACGGGAACATTTACCTATTCCAATCTTGGTTACATGATTGCGGGGGCAGCACTGGACCGGATAGCCTTGCGGCTGGGGCACGAGAATTACGAGACATTGTTCCTGTCCACGCTTGTACTCCAGAATGAAGGTTGGGGGTTCGGACCGCCGCCGACGGGGATTGAAGGCCACGCAAAAGGCCTGTTCGGAGGTTTGAAAGGCCAGGGCACCGGCAGCGGAGCGGATAACCCGGCCGCGCTGGCACCCGCTGGCACGTTACATGTGCCATTGGCCGCGCATGCGCGCTTTGTCAGCGGCTTTCTGGAAGCAGATGAGACCGAGCGGAAACTGCTTACGCCATATCCAACCGCGGGATCCGACTATGCGTTGGGATGGGGCGTTTCAGCGCCGGTGCAGCATGGACGTCTCTTCGCCCATAACGGGTCGAATACGATGTGGTTGTCGTCGGTTTACCTGCTGCCAGATGCAGGTCTCGTCGTAATTGTGAATACAAACAGTTTCAGTGATGAGGGCGTTGCGGCGGTCAATAAGCTCGCTCGGGAACTGGCAGACGCATTTGCCGAATAGTCTTACGGCATGTCCACATATGTGACGTGTCCATCAGATTCATTCAGTATGCGGGGTTCGCCACCCGGCCAGACTTGCAGTCGGGTCTGCATGCGCGGAGACGCGCGGTCTCCTCCAAACAGGGATTCCGGTTCAAAGCAAAGCCAGGCGAGGGAGGCAGTCTCGGTGGCAGCTGCGCCCGCTTCTTCGATCAGTCGCTTCATGCGTGCAACATCTTCTTTTGACGGATAAACAAGGAAGACTGAGTGATAAATGACTGTCAGGCCCTCTGAGGGGCGTTTGGTCAGTTTCTGGGCGAGCCAGTCAACCGCATCCGCCTGTTCCACGCGAACGCCCATATGTCTGGCCAATTCTGCCGCTGCATCCAGACGGGCCAGTCGTCCAGCCTGGTCTGGCCAAGTGTAGGATTTGAGCCGCAGGAAGGCGGCCTCATTTGTCAGGTCAATCGGGTTCAGGTCGCAAGCGGCGCGTGAAGCAATGACTGGAGCGGCGTCGAGATGTGCGGGCTCGGGTCCGTTCCAGATCGTGGATATCGTGACGTCGCTCGCGCCCGGTCGTTGCCAGGTTCCGCCATCATAGGTGAACCGATCCCAATTCTGGTTGAGGCCCGCACTCGCGCCGAGCTCAAGCAGGTGCATGGGCATACGGTAGGTTGCGGCAAGTTCGAGAAAACCGGGCAGGAGCGCTATCGACCGGCGGGTCTCATTGGTCTGCGGGGGACTGTTGATGAAGGTGCGGATGTCGGGGATGTGCGCCGCAAGCCAAGGCTGGGCCTCGGCCCAGACAGCCTCCATCTTCCACTCCGCCAGATGGCCGGGATAAGTCGCGGCAAGAGCAGGTGCTGCGTTGGTTAGCACGGCATGGTGAAGGGCACCGGCGAGCCTGAGGCCAAGGGCATCCTTGCGGGGATTGCCGGTCCAGTCGGCGCAGATATCCGCGACCGGGCCATTGGCCTCAAAATCTTCGGCAAATTTCCGGAGCAGGGCCGCAGTGAAAGGAGAGCCCAGATCCTCGCACCATCTCGCCTGTTCGGTGAAATGGTCGAGGATCCGGGTTTCATCCAGCATGCCGGACCCCTAGTAGCGTTCGAGCGCCATCGCGATGCCTTCGCCGCCACCAATACAGAGACTGGCCATGCCTTTTTTCAGGCCACGATCTTCCATGGCCGCGAGCAGTGTGACGATCAAACGAGCGCCGGAAGCGCCGATCGGGTGACCCATGGCGCAGGCACCGCCATTCACGTTCAGCTTGTCGTGCGAGATGCCCATTTCCTTCATGGCGATCATTGGAACGACCGCGAAGGCTTCGTTGACTTCCCAAAGCTCGACATCGTCGACGCTCCAGCCAGCCTTTTCCAAGGCTTTCTTCATGGCAGGCACTGGCGCGGTCGTGAAGTATTCAGGCTCGTGAGCGTGGCTGGACGAAGACACGATCTTGGCCAGCGGATTGAGACCGCGTTTCTTGGCTTCAGATTCGCGCATCAGGACGAGCGCAGCTGCGCCATCTGAAATAGCTGAGGCATTGGCTGCGGTAACGGTGCCGTCCTTGGAGAAGGCCGGGCGCAGCGACGGGATTTTTTCCGGCATCGCAGTGCGAGGCAGTTCATCAGTGTCGACGACCGTTTCGCCCTTGCGGGTCTTGATGGTGACCGGGGCAATCTCGCGCTTGAACTTGCCTTCTTTCGTTGCGTTCTGTGCGCGCGACAGCGTTTCCAGCGCGTAGGCATCCTGTTGCTCGCGTGTGAACTGGTACTCACCCGCGATCATGTCGGCGAATTCGCCCATGGGGCCGCCCTTGTAGGCGTCGGACAAGCCGTCGAGCGCCATATGGTCCTGAGCGTTCATGGTGCCGTATTTATGGCCCTTGCGGACGTTCAGCAGGTGCGGTGCGTTGGTCATGGATTCCATGCCGCCAGCGATCACGATGTTTGCGTCGCCCGCCAGAATGGCATTGCGGCCCATGACGGCAGCTTGCATGCCGGAGCCGCACATCTTGTTGATCGTTGTGGCTTCAAGGCCCTTGTCCTGACCGGATTTGAAACCTGCCTGACGGGCAGGAGCTTGGCCCTGGCCAGCGGGAAGGCAGTTGCCCATGATGATTTCATTCGCCTCGCCGGGGGCCAGCTTTGCTTCGCTGACAGCTTTCTCGATGGCAATGGCGCCCAACTCACTGGCAGTCAGGCTGGCAAGGTCGCCGAGCAGGCCACCCATGGGCGTGCGGCCCATACCGACGATGACGACGGGATCTTGTTCAGACATGGAGTTTCCTTCCGCTATGGATTTTTTTTGCAGGTGCGAACACAAAGCGCGTCCGGGCCTCACTCGTCAAGAGTTCACGAAACGCGATTGGCGGCGATTTCTTCATCGAACGGGGCGCGCAATCGAGAAGTTGTCGCCGTTCTATTGTAATGCCAGTGCATTTTCGGCTTCAATGAAAGCCACGAGAGCAATCTGGTGAAAATGTCGCTGGGGATGGGTACCTTAAATGGCAAGTTCGACTTATGCCTTGGCGCGCAGAATGCTTCCATCTCGGATGTTCTATGCTGGTCGGCAATTGTCCCGGCGCCTCCGCAAGTTCCGTCTCCACGAACGTTATACCGCGAAATTTCCGAGCCGACGCGATCTGAAAATATTCTCGATATCGCCAGACGCAGAGTTGCACGTCTTCTGGAAAGTCCTGCCCATTGGGCGCGGGCCCGCGTTTTCGCTTTTCATCCACGAAGACGAAGTCCTCCGCTTCGATTGTTTCGGCGAGGATGAGGGCCATTATCACGCGCATTTCGAGCGGGGCTGGAGCGCGGCCCAAACTCGATTGTATTTCTTTGAAGCAAGCGAAAGCGAACAGATAGACCGAGTTGAATTCGAGCTTTTGAACAATCTCGACTACTATCTCCAACGACACCCGTGGGCACGTATTCGCGCAGTGCGCCTGGATAGAGGGCAGCTTGAAACAGCGTGTGCTGCAGCCGGTGAGCAGGCGCGGGCCTTTCTGCGATCCATTCCCGAACTTGCCGTACCGGCAGGATCACTCCGGTCGTGAAGTGGCGCGCCTGATAGGCGTCATCCGCCGAGGGCCGCCTCGATATCTGCCACGAGTTCCGGATCCGATGGGGTAGTGGCAGAGGGGTAGGCCTTGAGCGGTGTGCCGTCGCCATCGACGAGAATTTTATGGAAATTCCATTTCGGCTGCGCGGCCTCGCCAAGCATGTCCACGGCATTCAAATAGAATGGGTGCTCATCAGCGCCCGTCACAGCGTATTTCTTTGTTAGCGGGAATGTCACGCCGAAATTCAGCTGGCAGAACGTCTGGACCTCTTCCTCGGTCCCGGGTTCCTGCCCGCCGAAATCATTTGAAGGGATGCCGAGAATGACGAGCCCTTCCGCTCGCTTCGCTTCATACAGTGCCTGAAGGCCCTCATACTGTTTGGTGTAGCCGCATTTGGAGGCTGTATTCACGACGAGGATCGCCTTTGCATCAAGTGCTTCAAGGTCGACTGGCTTTCCATCAATGCTCGTAAATTGCGTTGCCGTCATGGAAGGGGTTTCCGAATTGCTAGGGGATTGTGCCTGGCTTCCTGTCGGGACTGCCAGGACAAGGCAAACGACGGCGAGGGCTGGGACAAGGAATTGGCGCATGGGGGCAGGTTCCTGTGCATCTGACGTCAGATGATAGGGCAAACCACGCAGCTGTCACGTCTTCCTATCGAACAGGCCGTGGATCGGTTGCATCCAGCCGGATTGCCGCCTCGATGATTTGATCCAGTTGGGCGTCGATCTGATCGACCGAATGGACTTTTACATGGCGCAGAGCCTTGCCGGTGCCTTCGATCCGATCTGGAAAGGACGGCGCAAGCTCGGCACCATAGAAGATCTGGAGATTGCAGCGGTCCTTGTATGCCGCAATCGAGAATATCCGCTCGGTCCCACTCCAACACGGAAAGCCCCAGGCGAGCTTGCAGGTCAGGCCGGGGCCTGCCCGCTCGATGCTCGCTCGAAGGCTTTCCGCAATCTCGAATTGGGCCGGATCGAGTTCCGAAAACCAGGTTTCCGTCGTCTTGGCCACGAATGGGGCCTACTTCTTCTTTGCGCGCTTGGCTTTGTCGTCGGCCTTGGGCGGCATTACTTCGAACGTCATCTGGAGGTTCACGCGATACTTTTCGATCTTGCCGTTCTTGATTGTGGTGTACATTTCGTTGACGTAAGCCGATGCGAGGCCTTTGACGGTGGCGTCAAAGCGTGTGACCGCTGTCTGAATCGCATCCTCGAAGGATTTGGTCGATTCCGACATGATCTGTTCTGATTTCATGATGGCCATGGTGCGTCCCTTTCGCGTTGAAAGGGCCATTCAAGACCTTTTAGGCCCAAAAGCCAAATGAACATTGGGAAGGGACGGGTGCGACCCTAGATGGTCGTGAGTTGAAAACCCGCTTCAGAACCTTTTTGCCAGACAACGCGTGCGGGGCCCTGCAGGCCCACTCCCTTGGCATGAAGGGTCACGAATTCAGGCATGCCCTCATTGGTCGGAAACCGGAGGCGAACGCCTGTGTCAGAATAGTCCAGAACGATACCGCGACGCTTGTAGCCGGATTCGTAAACGACATTTGCTTCCCGATAGACCGATGCACGGACGGGACGTGGCCGTTCTTTTACGGGCGTCACCATCTGTTCTACGCGCGCAGAGGCGGGAGCCTCGGAATCGGAACTTGATGTCTTGAACAGGCGGTTTAGCAATTTCATTTTGGGCGGAATCCTTATCCGAAGATTTTCTTGCAACCGCCATGCCAAATCAGGCTGCTCGGTCAGAATATACCCAAACTTCTTCAAGACAAGTAAAGAAGCAGCACTCTAAAGCGCTGCTTCTGTAGTGTATGCTACGGTTTATAACCGTTTACCAAATCCGGATGCGCTGCTCAGGCGGTAGGTACATCTCGTCATCTTCCGTCACGTCAAAGGCTTCGTACCATTCTGCCATGTTCTGAACGACGCCGTTTACCCGGTAAACGGGTGGGGAATGTGGGTCTGTCAGCAGCTGGCGACGGGTTGCCTCTTCGCGGTACTTGGACCGCCAGACCTGGGCCCAGGCCAGGAAGAAGCGCTGATCACCGCTCAGTCCGTCCAGCACAGGCGCTTCCTCATCCGGGCTGATCGTGCCGTTGCCATCTGTGTCGAGGCTGAGCTTGTAGGCCTTGTATGCCATCGAAAGACCGCCGAGATCGCCGATATTCTCGCCGAGTGTCAGCGCGCCATTCACACAGGTTTCCTCATCATCCAGGGGACAGAAAGCATTATATTGCTCTACCAGCGCGCCGGTCTTGGCCTTGAAATTGGATTCGTCTTCAGCGGTCCACCAATTGCGGAGCGTGCCATTTCCGTCGGATTTGGCGCCCTGATCATCGAAGCCGTGGCCCATTTCGTGACCAATGACGCCGCCGATCGCACCATAATTGACGGCGGGGTCTGCAGTCAGATTGAAGAAAGGCGGCTGAAGGATGGCAGCGGGAAACACGATTTCGTTCCGGTTGGGCGAATAATAGGCGTTCACCGTCTGGGGCAACATGAACCATTCGGTCTTGTCGATCGGCTGGCCGAGCTGGGAGATCATGTCCTTCCAGGCCCAGTCATTCACCGCCATGGAGTTGGCGAAGGCGTCCGGGCCCACATTCAGGTCCGCATAGGTCTCGAAGTTCTCCGGATATCCAATTTTTGGGGTGAATTTGGCGAGCTTGTCATGTGCTTCTGTCTTCGTGTCGTCGCCCATCCAGTCGATCTCATCGAGATTGCTGGCCATGGCCGCTCGCAAATTCTCTACCAGATCGTCCATGGCTGCCTTGTTCTCGCTCGGGAAGAAGCGCTCGGCATAGACTTTGCCGACACCTTCTCCGACGGAGCCTTCGACGGTTGAGACTGCACGCTTCCAGCGCTCGCGCTGTTCTTCGGCACCGCCCAGTTTCTTGCCATAAAATTCGAAGGTCGCCTCATCCAGGCGGCGGGGCAGGACATCGGCGTGATCGATCAGGAAGTGGGCCGCTAGATAAGCCTTCCAGTCCTCAAGTGAGGCGGTTTGCATGATCTCGAACAGGCCGCCTATGCCGCCGCCCGAGACTTTTTCGATCTGTTCCGCGGTGAGCCCGTTTTCTGCGATCTCTTCGGCTGTCGGAGTGACCTGGCGCACGACAAAGGATTCTTCGCTGTTCAGGCCAAGGTCCATGAGCATCGTCGCCACCGGGAAGTCTCCGGCGAGCTGTTCCAACTCTGCGCGGCTCATCTTGTTGTAGGTGAGGTTGCGATTCCGGCCTGTTGCGCGGTCCCAATGGGCGCGAGCAATACGGGTCTCGAGCGCGATCACGCGGTCTGCCGCCGCCTCAGCCTCCTCGTAGCCTGCTTCTGTCAGCAGGCTGGTCAGCATGGCTTTGTAGGCCGCGCGGATTTCAAGGTTTTTCTCTGTATCGTCGAGATAATAGTCACGGTCGCCAATGCCGAGCCCGGCTTGGGTCACATAGAAGATGTACTGGTCGGTCTGCTTGGAATCGACATCGACCCAGCCCGCGATAGGGGAGGCGTAGCCCGTTGCCGCAAACAGCTTGGCGAGGTCTTCCCGGCTATCGATATTCTTGATCTTGCTGAGATAGGGCGTGACAGGCGCGAGGCCAGCGGTTTCGATACCGCTCGTGTCCATATAGGCGTTGTAGACAGAGGCGACCTTGCCTTCGAGTGTGGCTGGATCAGGTTCGGCTTCGGCAAGCTCCTGAATGATATTGAGTACGCGCTGCTCTGACTTTTCAGCCAGCAGAGTGAAGGCGCCATAGCGTGTGCGATCACTCGGGATAACGAAACTGTCGAGCCATTTGCCATTGGCATAGGCGTAGAAGTTGTCGCCGGGTGCGATGGAGTCATCGCGCAATGTGAGGTCAACACCCCAGTCCCCCCAATAGTCAGCAGCAGACAGCTCCAGGCCTTCTGCGGTGACATATTTGCCTGCTTCGTTCGGCGTGTTCGAGGATGTTGATGTTACTGCCGCAGCCTCTGCTGACTGACCAGTGTCTTCCGTGGATGCCGGCGAACAGGCGGTGAGGAGGGCAATGGTCGCTGCCCCGAGCATGAGGTGTTTCATTTAAGGTCTCTCCAGTAATATGGATAAAGGCCCGACGCCTGATCCGGGCGGGCCTTTACCGTGTTGCGTACATTTTATTCGGCGGGAGCCATTGGACCAAGTCCGCCATCTTTGCTCGTGCCAATCAATTCATCCTCGTCGATGGTCACTTCTCCGCTATAGGTCTCACCGATCTGGCGGAAAGGCTTGCCGCCCCAGGTCCAGCGGAAGATCCGGCCAATCTCGACACCGACTGCGTAAAGGGCAGGGACCATCAACAATGAGACAAAAAGCGCGAATGCAACAGCTGCGCCCAATGACACAACCATCGGTTTGAGGAATTGTGCCTGAACGGATTTTTCTGCAATCAGTGGCAGGATGCCGACAAAGGTGGTGACGGAAGTCAACAGGATGGGCCGGAAGCGGGATACGCCCCCATCGACCAGCGCCTGAACGGCACCTGCGCCTTCATCCCGCCGTCGATTCACATAATCGATCAGGACGAGATTGTCGTTGATCACGACCCCTGCGGCTGCAGCAATGCCGAAGAACGAGAACATGGCCATCGGTGTATCAAATATCCAGAGCCCGAAGACTGCTCCGCAATAAGCAAAGGGCAGGGCCATCATCAGCAGCAGTGGCTGAGCGTAGGACCGGAAAGCCACTGCCAACAAGATGTACATCGCGCCGATGGCAATCAGGATCAATCGACCAACTTCTTCCATGAACTTCTGTTCTTCTTCGATGCCGCCCGCCACGCCGCGCTCGACATCCGGGAAGGTCTTCTCGAAGTCTGGCCAGAAATTTTCGTCCATTGAGGCCATGATCTGGTTTCGCCCGCCGTCGCCCAGCACTTCAGAATACACTGAGACTGACCGGGTGCGATTGCGACGAACGATGCGGTTGATCCCTGGTGCGTAATCGAAGTTTGCGACCTGGGTAACCGGAATTTCGCGACCATCGGAAGTGCGAACACGAAGAGAATTCAGGCTGTCCAGATTTTCCCGGGCCGATTCCGGCAAGCGGACCATGACGCGGACATCCTCGCCATCTCTCGGCAAGCGTTGGGCTTCTTCGCCATAATATGCCTGCCGGACCTGGTCGGTGACGCTGGCCAGCGTGATGCCGAGCGTTTCCGCGCCCGGTTTCAGCGAGATACGAATCTCTTCAGCGGCTGAGGAGAGGTTGTCTCCAATATCGTAGGCGTTGGCATAAGTTGCCAGGTGCTCTTTAACTGCGGCAGCCGCTTCACGCAGACGGTCCAGGTCTTGATGGTTGAGGGCAAAGCGCACGCCGCTCTGTTCATCATTGAAGGTAAAATCGAAATTGATTTCTTCAGCATCCTGAATATCACCGACATTCAGGCGTAATTGTTCGGCTATATCCTTGGACCGCAATCCGACAGGCCGGTCTTCGGGTGGCAAGACCCCAATCCAGGCATTGACGCGCGTCCCGGACGCAACGACAGCGGCATCCTTGATCAGGCCACCCTCTATGTTCGGATATTGTTTGATCGATTCCGCCATCGTAACGTCGATACCGGCTTGCAGCTGGTCGCGGATCTGTTCGAGGCGGGTGTATGGCGTACCGTCTGGCATATCGATTTCGACCCGAACAAGGTCTGCTTCGATTTCCGGCATGAATTTGAAGGGTACGATGCCCATACCTGTGATCCGTGTCGCCAGGAAAAACAGGCAGAAGAAGAACATGACGGTTGCATAGCGGTAGCGGATCGCCAGTTCGAGGAAGGGTTTGTAGAGGTTGTTGGCAAACCAGAGCAGGCTGTCTGCAATCGAGTGCTGCAGCTTCAGCAATTTGCCAGACGGGCCGTCGAAGGACTGGCGCTTCATATGTGACAGATGGCTCGGCAGGATCAGCATGCACTCGATGATCGAGAAGATCAGGGCCGCGACCACGACGAATGTGATTTGCTGGGTAAACATCCGGGTCGGGCCGCTAATGAATGCCCACGGCAGGAAGGCGATGATCGTGGTCAGAACGCCGAACACGACCGGTTTGAGCACGAGTTGCGTGCCGACAATGGCAGCGTCCAGGCCTTCGCGCCGTCCGCTTTCGATCTCGCGGTGAATATTCTCGCCGACTATGATGGCGTCATCCACGATCACCCCGATCACCAGCAAGACAGCGAATGTGGAAAGGATGTTCCAGGAAACCCCGAAATAGGGGAGGAGCAAAATCCCGCCCGCAAAAGCGGTGATGATTCCGATCGTGACCCATAGGGCCACAGTTGGACGCAGGAACAGCAGCAGGACCAGCATGACGAGAACGGCCCCGGTCAATGCAGATTGCTGGATCAAATCCATACGGGCATTGAAAGCCACGGAATCGTCAAACAGGATGTCGATCTTCACGGCTTCCGGGAGGATGCCGTTGGAAGGGTCATTGGCGCGGTCCACATATGCCTTGATGTCGTCAGTATATTCGACAATGTGCATCGTGTTCGGCTGGGGAACCTGCACGAAGACGGTTGGCTCGTTATTGTATGTGGCCTTGAACTTGTCTGTTGCGAAGCCGTCATCGATCGTGGCGACGTCGGCCACGCGGATAGTGCCCTGTTCGGTCGATTGGCGGATGATGATGTTACCAAATTGATCCGCTGTGTCGGCCAATTGCCGGGCCGTGATGGCAACGTCGCCGGTTGAAGATTCAATTCGGCCGCCTGACGAGTTCAGCGAGGATTGACGAATAGCACTGGCCACATCACTGAAGCTCAGCCCGTATCGGCGCAATTGTTCTTCCGATACTTCGATGTTGACTTGTTCGTCGATAACGCCGCCCAGCTGCGCCAGCTCACCCCCGTTAATGTTGGCAATGTCATCACGAACCCGGTCGCCGACGCGTCGCAGCGTGCGTGCGTCCACATTGCCGTGGACGGACAGGCCAATATAGTTGTTGCGCTGTTCCCAACGTGTCACCTGCGGCTGGAACGCCGCTTGGGGCATATTGTTGATCTGATCGACGCGAATTTTCACGTCATCCAGAAACTTGTCCATGTCGATATCGTCGCGCCCCTTGATGTTGACGACACCGAAGCCTTCATTCGCGATCGAGGTGATCCGGTCGAGGCCGTCAATGTCCGCGACAGCCTCTTCAATACGTGTAACGATCTGGTCTTCGACATCCTGTGGCGAAGCGCCATTCCAGGTAACCGATACCGAGGCACCCGTGATGTTCACCACGGGGAACATTTCCTGTTCCATCTTGGTGTAGCCGAAAACTCCGCCCGTGAAGGCGACGATCATCAGAAGGTTTGCGGCGACGGCGTTACGGGCGAACCAGGCGACAATCCCCCTCATTGGGCTGCTCCTTCACCTGTGGTTGACGCAATTGCTGCTGGCTCGCCGGAGCTGGAGGATTCCTCGGTCCGCTCGGGCTCGTAAATCGTGATTGTACCATCTTCCATACGTTGCATGACGGTGATGCTCATACCTTCGAACGGGGCTTGGATCGGGCTGGTGATGGCCAGTTCACCGGGCTCGACACCTGACGCAAGATAGGCTCCATCAGGATCGGAGTAGATCAGCTTCACCTGGCGGATCGCCAGCTTGCCTTCGTCTGGCAGGCCGACAAACAGGCGATCATCTCCGCGTAGAGCGCCGCGTGGTGCAATCAGCACGTTTTCGAGTGTTTCCCCCTGAATGATGGCGGTCACGAAAAGGCCGGGTGCCATGGGTGCGTCGCCATCGGCGCCAGCGCCATACGGATCCTGAAGTTCGGCTATGACATTGATCTGGCGGGTTTGCGAATTCACAGCGGCTGCCGTCCGGACGACCTGTCCGTGCCACTCGCGCTCTACGCCGCCAACCGTGGCGCGGAAGGTCACATCCGGACCGGGCTGGGCCTTGCTGGAACTGAAGGCAAGGGGCAGGCCCAGACGCCCCATTTCGGCGTCCTTGAGCGGCAGGGCGACTTCAACAACATCATTGGCGAAGATCTGGCCAAGTGACTGGCCGACAGAGACGACTTGACCAATATCAACATTGCGTTCCCGCACGCGGCCGGCAAAAGGTGCGTAGACGGCCGTTCGGTCAAGCGCCAATTGGGCGTCTTTCAATTGGGCTCTGGCAGATTCCAGCGCTGCGCGAGCGCCTGCCAGCTGAGGTTCACGGCGGGCGAGGGGAGAGGCGTCGGAAATACCGAGGTCCTCAATGTCCTGTAGCGCCAGTTCAGCTTCGGCCTCTTCGAGGGCAAGGGCCTGCTGGGCGCTGGCCACGGTAGACTGGGCGCGTACAACTGCCAGTTCATAGTCAGCCGCCTCAACTCGGACGAGCAGCTGACCTTTGTTGATGAAACCGCCATCGATGAAGTCAGGGGATACGTAGGAAATCCGGCCGGAAATTTGCGGGGCCACGATGATCTCGCGTCGCGGTCTTACCTCGCCTTGCGACTCCACGACGAGCGTCAGGTCGCCCTGGCGAACGGGCTCTGCAAATACATTCAGGCCGGCGCGGGCTTCCTCGGCTTTTTCAGGTTTGGGTTTGATCGCTGACAGAGCGGCCACGCCGCCGATACCAACCACGGCGAGGATCCCGATCGGAATCAAAACTGAAATGAGGCGTCCCATGACTTATTCTCCTGCCGCTATTCTGCGGCGCTTTCTTGCGGGGCTTGAACGGTGGTCGAGGCAGTCTGTACGGGCAGGCCGCCCCCAAGGGCTAGATGGTAGGAAATCCGGTTCGAAGCACGCGATGCGCGCGCGGAAACCAACTGGCTCTCAGAAGTGAGACGCCGGGTCTGGGCATCGATCAGATTGAACACGGTGATCGTACCACTTGTGTACTGGCGCTCGGCCAGTTCTTCGGCAAGGCGAGCCTCTTCCAAGGCGCGCAATTGCGCATCCTCTTGCAGGGCGAGATACGTGTCGGCTGCGATAGCGTCCTCGACTTCTCCCCACGCCGTCAGCGCAATGCCAGCATAGCTCGCAATCGCTGATTCTGCTTGCGCCACAGCGGCATCACGCTGGGCGTCCAGGCGCCCGCCCGTGAACAGTGGCTGGATCAGGCTTGCCACGAGCCGGGCGGCAATCCGCTCTGGATCGACCATGTCTGCAAATTCGGACTCGCTGGTAGAAATAGAGCCGGTCAAGCGCAGGGCGGGCAGCATGGCGAGGCGCGCTTGTTCCGCGCGCAGGCCGGCAGCAATGATACTCGCTTCGGCGCTCGCCACATCCGGGCGACGCGATAGCAACAGCATTGGATTGCCTTCTACGACCAGCGTTTCCAGCACCGGCAATTCAGCCGTGGCTTCGATTTCGGTTGCCGGATAGCGGCCTAGCAGGATTTCCAGCCGACGTGCGGCCTCACCTGATTGCTGACGGCGTTGAGCAATACTGGCTTCTGCGCCAGCAAGTGCGCTGCGTGCGGTGCGCACATCCAATGCTTGGGCCACTCCGCGCTGGAATCGGCGTTCGGTCAGAATGCGAACCCGGTCGCGTGCTTCATAAGTCAGTACTGCCACGCGCTCCTGCGCCAGTGCAGCGTTCAGATTGATCCAGGCAATGGCAGTTTGAGCGGCAACAGACAACTCGGCGGCGGCAAAGTCGGCTTCGGTTGCGGCAAGGTCTGCTTCTGCGGCGGCAATACCACGTCCGAGCCGGTTCCAAAGATCGGCTTCCCAACTCGCATCAAGGCCCAGACCGTAAATTCCGTCCGTCGCTCGATCAAGATCACCGCCAACTTCAAAGGAATTGGATGTGACTCCAGCGCTGATGGAGCTGTCAATACTGACGGAACGCTGAGAACGGGCCGTGCGGATTGACGCAGCAGCTGCCCGGACAAGTGCGGCGCGTGATTCAAGCGTAGGGCTATTGGCCAGAGCCTCGCGCACCAGACTTTCCATGACCGGATCGCTGAACTGGCTTAGCCAGTCGCCGGTATTCGCCTGACCAGCAACACCTGATGCCGCCCAATCCACTGGAGCGTCAGGCGCGATGGCAAAAATCTCCTCGCGATTTCCATCAATGCCGGGCAAATTTGCCTGTGATGTTGCGCAGGCCGCAAGAATTGCCGGGGCTAGTAGTAGAATTGATCGTGTCATGCCGTCGGCAACGCTCCTTTTTCCAGACGTCGGATACGCCCGCTCTAGTCGACTGTCAATGATAAATTATCGTTTTTCAATAATTACATTTAGTTGCACAAATGCCGCTTGTGGTTGTGATACGTCGTGAAGGGCTTGGCAGATGTCTGGTTGCGTATTAGCGGCTTCGAGACCTGAAGTCTTTGAGTAGTTAGTTAACAGGAGCATGAATGAGCGAAGGCATGTCAGCCGACGCAAAACAGTCCGCTCGTAGCGCCCTCTCGCGGCGCGCGAGAGACTTCATAACGCTTGTGTGCTGCTTCGGTTTTATCCTTCTTTTGATGTGGATTACAGGTGCAATTGGCCTGATTGAGGCGATTGCTGCCCTGTTGGTGGCCATGTCCGTCGCGACAGCCATCTTCGTGGGAACCGCGACGATCCTTCCCATCAGTCCACGGCTCTCGGTTGAGCCAGCGCTCGTTCAGCCGAATATTCAGGAATCTGCCATTCTTTTGGATGCATTGCCGCTGCCGGCTTTCGAGATTGATGACGAGCAACGCATTGTCACAATGAACGAAGAGGCGGAGTTCATTCTGCGGCTTGATGGGCGTGTAAACCCCCGTGCCAGTACCGTCATCCGGTCGCCGGGGCTGCTTTCTGCAATCGAGAATGCGATCCAGACTGGCACGGTCGAGCCGATGGCTGTGGAGGTCGAGAGCGGGCCGGACGAGACGTGGCGGGCGCATGTATCGCGACCCGGCCGGGCAAGACGTACGCTCGTCGTTCTGGAAGACCTCACCCCTGTTCGCCGCGCCGCGCGGGCGCGATCAGACTTTCTGGCTAATGCGAGCCATGAATTGCGCACGCCGCTGACTGCGCTGTCGGGCTTTATCGAGACGATGCGGGGCCCTGCCAAGGATGACAAGGATTCCTGGGACCGATTTCTGGCCATCATGGCCGGTGAGACCGAGCGCATGTCGCGATTGATCGCGGATTTGCTGTCCCTGTCGCGGATCGAGTCTTCTGAACATGTATCGCCGCGCGAACGCGAGGAATTTCGGGACATTGTCTCCGATGCCACACATGCTTTCAGCGCCATCGCGGCGGAGAAGGGGGTACGGCTGGTGGTTCAGTCGGATGATGGGCCCATGCCGGTGATCGCCCACCGCGACGAGATGATTCAGGTCGCGGAGAATCTCGTTTCAAACGCCCTGAAGTATTCAAAGGAAGGCGGACAGGTAATCCTGAGCTTTGGTATAGCCTCCGGTATGGCCGAAGCACGCTTGAAAGCGGGGCAGACCTGGGCCAGCAGCGAGCGCATGACCTTGTTGCCCGCGTCAAGCCGGCCAGGCACGCAGGAGCGCGCCATCTGGATGCGCGTAGAAGATCAGGGACCGGGGATCGAGCGTGAACACTTGCCGCGTTTGGGCGAACGCTTTTACCGCGCCGATCAGAGCCGGGGGGGAAAGATCACCGGCACAGGGCTCGGCCTGGCCATTGTGAAGCATATCATGGCCCATCATCGCGGCGGATTCTCGGTAGAGACGCGCATTGGCGAGGGGACGGCTTTCGGAGTCTGGTTGCCTGCTGCCCGCGAGGAGGGTTTGTCCGACTAGTCGCGTGCGCGGCGCGCTGCATCAAACCAGTCGGTCACCATATTGCCTGGCAAGGCGTGCAGATCATGCAACCAGTTTGGCAGATTCTGCAGGGCACCTGCAGTGTCTTCCCAGCGACGCAAATTTACGTCAGCGGCAATCTGAAACGCATCGCGCAATTTGTCTTCGGTCATCGGAGTCGCCATGCCTTTGGGCGCCATGACCGACATGCTTTTCTGAGTGGCAATCAGGGTTTCGAGCGTCGCAGCTGTCATGGACAGGCCCGCGCGCCACGGAGTTAGCCAGAGTTCGAGCATTGCATTACCTCACATTCTTACAACAGACATAGGGCTTAATGCTGCGCTGCACAACAAATCCCGTGCCATTGCGTAATTCATGCCCTGTTTCCGCCACAGCGGAATGCGACTAGGATTCCTGCAATGCCTGCCGATACGCTCCCGCCGAATTTCGTGCCATCCCCCGCCCGGGGCAGGGTTTTGGTATTCGATTCCGGCATGGGCGGTCTGACCGTTGTGGAAGAAATACGCGCCTTGGGACCGGCGCTAGGTATCCATTACTCTGCTGACTCTGCCTTTTTCCCCTATGGTGAGAAGTCCGATGAAGCCTTGCAGGCGCGTTTGCCGGCCGTTGCCAAGGCGCTGTGCGATAAAGTCAAGCCGGATGTCTTTGTGATTGCCTGCAACACAGCGTCGACTCTGGCTCTGCAGGACGTGCGGGCTGCTCTGGATATTCCGGTTGTTGGAACAGTACCGGCTATCAAGCCAGCGGCTCAATTGACCCAGACCGGCACTATCGGTTTGCTGGCAACCCCCGGAACGGTGCGGCGCGCCTATACGGCTGAACTCATTTCCAATTTTGCGCGAGATGTGGACGTTGTGATGCATGGCAGTATCGAACTGGTGAAACTCGCAGAGGCGCATGCGCGCGGCGAGGATCTGCCGATCAATGCCTTCGAGGCAGCCCAGAAGCCTCTGTTCGACGCTCCGGGTGGGGACCGGATCGATACGGTCGTATTGGCGTGCACGCATTTCCCGCTCGTGCGGGCGCAATTGGTGGCCAGTGCCCCGCGGACTGTCAGCTATATCGACTCAGGAGCGGCGATTGCGCGCCAGACCATCCGTGTGCTTCCGCCAGAGACTGAAGCGCAGGGAATTGGGGGCCATGCGTGGCTGACCTCGTTGCCTGAAGACGTGCCAGATCTGGCGCTTGTCCTCAGGCGGTACGGGTTTCCTAACGTTCAGCGTGTGCCGGACGCGCCGATCGAGATCACTTCTGCGCCGACCGCATTGTAGAGACTCGGCCAAGGCGCATCGTGAACGCGGGCGACCAGAGTTTCCCCGAAGCCATTGAAGCGACTGGACATGGCCCGGCCGTAGGCGCCCAGGTTTCCGAATTCCAGATAGTCACCTTCTTCGAGTCCGGCAGGCAGCCAAACTTTGGCAGGGAACTTGTCGGTAGAATCGCAAGTCGGGCCGTACACGGTGTACTCAACAAGTCGGCCAAGCGTGCGTCCATTGCTTGGCAGGGCCCGCATCGGGAACGACCAGCGCTCGTGAACTGCATCATAGAGGGCGCCATACGAACCGTCATTGATGTAGATCGCGTCATCCTTCACCAACTCAATACGAGCAAGCAGGCTTTCCGACTCGGCAACCAGCGCGCGGCCGGGCTCACACCACAACTCGGCGTTTTCAAGAACGAACATGTTCTCGAAGGCCTGCTCAACCATCGCCGCATAGTCTTCCAGAGATGGCGGAGGATTGTCCGCATAGATCGAAGGGAAGCCACCGCCGACATCCACGATATCAACCGTGACCGAAGCCGCGATGATGATGCGGGACACATCGGCCATAGCCGTCCACCAGGCGGTAGGCTTCATCGCCTGGCTGCCGACATGGAAGGATACGCCCAGTTCGTCCGCATAATGGCGGGCTTCACGCAGGATCTCGGTCGCGTCTTCTGCGCTGGCACCGAATTTACCTGCCAGCGGCAGAGCAGCACCGTCACAGGATACAGCGATCCGTACAATGATCGTAAGGTCCTTGGCGTAGCCGGTTTCCTCGAGGATCTTGTGCAGTTCCTGCATCGTGTCGGTGACAAAAATTCGTACACCAAACTCGTGATAAGCGCGCTGGATGGCGCGGCGGTTCTTCACAGGGTGCAGGAAGGCCATGCGGGCGCCCGGGAATTTGCGATGGATCAGTTCGATCTCTGGCAGCGATGCCGTATCGAAACTGCGTACGCCAGCTTCCCAGAGGGCTTCGAGCACATGCTCGCCCGGGTTCGCCTTCACGGCATAGAATGGCTCGCCAGGGAACTTTTCCTTGAACCATTTTGCGGCTGCAGTGACCCGCTCAGGGCGGAAACACCATACCGGCAGATCAGGCTGCGCATCGGCAACAATATTATAGGGGGTAGCATAGGAGTGCATGACACCTAACCTCCAAAGGGCTTTTAACCAGCTTTGGGCGTTAGTACAGGGGGCCCCCAGTTTAAGGGTTGGCCCAGATGTCCGCCACATCGATTTCGAGGGGCGATGTAGGGGACTCTTTTCGGGCATGCAAGCAAAAATTTCGGGCAACCTGATATTTTTGTCACCCACACATCACATTGAACGGGTAGGGACCTTGCTTTATGGGCATCAGGCCGGGTGCCAACGCCCCTCAGCCAGATGTCGTTCGCCGGAGCCATGATCGCATGACAGTCAGAATTGGCAGTATTCTTTTCCCCCTCGTTCTTTTGTTCTCGGCTGCGTGCGGCCGGACTGACCTGTCTGATCTGGACACGGGGGACACCATCCCGCCGCCACCTGTCAGCGCAGACGGCACACACAAAATTCGCATAGTCGGTTCCTCCACGGTCGCGCCGTTTGCAACAACCGTTGCCGAGCGTTTCGGGGCGACCACGCGTTATCCGACCCCCATAGTGGAAACCACAGGGACGGGCGGGGGGTTCAAGACATTCTGCCAGAAAATCGGACCGGATCGTCCGTCGATCTCGGACGCCTCACGCATGATCACTGAAAGCGAACAGGCGCTGTGCGCCGAAAATGGCATAACCGAAATAACGGCCTTGTCGGTCGGGTTCGATGGGATTGTGCTGGCCAATGCTCGCCAGGCTCCGACTCTCGACCTGACGAAGGAGGAAGTGTTCCTCGCGCTTGCGGCTCACATTCCAGATGGGCAGGGCGGTTTCCGCCCCAATCCCTACAAGAACTGGTCCGAGATCAGTCCGGACTTGCCTGACGAGCCAATCATGGTGCTTGGACCGCCGCCTACATCTGGCACGCGGGATGCCTTCACCGAGCTCGGCATGGAGCAAGGCGCGCTTGCCTTGCCGGAATTGGTGGAGTTGAAGCAGGCTGACCCGGCAGCCTTCCGGCTGCGCACGCATACGATTCGTACCGATGGTGCGTGGATCGACCTTGGTGAAAATGATACGGCGATCATCCAGTCGCTGATCAAGACACCAACGGCTGTGGGCGTGCTAGGCTATTCTTTTCTCGAGCAGAATGGAGATCGCGTGAAGGCGGCGCATCTGGATGGCGTACCGGTGACCTTCGAGGCCATCGCGTCAGGCGAGTATGGCTTGTCGCGCAGCATGTACATCTATGTGAAGAACCAGAATATCCCGCTCGTACCGGGCCTGACCGAATTCGTTCAGGAATTTGTATCAGACCGCGCCATGGGGCCGGATGGCTATCTGCTCGAAAAGGGCCTGATCCCGTTACCGGATGAATTACGCATTGCCGAGCAGGAGGTGGCCCGACAGCTCGAGACAAGGGTTGCTCGCGAATAGCTATAGGCTGGGCAAGGTTGGCTTCTTCCGGCGGCGCAGCCTGATCTTTTGCCAGAACCGCTTGCGGGCGGGGGCTGGCAGCGGCTGCAAATTCTCGATGAAGGCTTCGGCGCAGGCGCGCCAGCTATAGGTCTCAGCATAGGCGCGGCACGTGGCGCGGCTGAGCGAGAGACAGGCGACAGCGCCTTCGGCAAGATTGCCGCCAGCAGGTGTAATCGTCCCCGCATCGGAGCCCGGGATAACATCGCGCGGACCGGTCGCATCATAGGCCGCAACCGGTGTGCCGGACGCCATGGCTTCCAGAACAACAAGTCCGAATGTGTCCGTCATGCTCGGGAAGACAAAGACATCTGCGCCAGCATAGCAGGTCGCGAGTTCTTCATTGAACTTTGCGCCCAGGAAGACGACGTCTTTATAGCGCTTCTGCAATTCCTCGCGCTGCGGGCCATCGCCAATGATCACTTTCGTGCCCGGCAAGTCCAGTTCGGCAAAGGCTTCGATGTTTTTTTCCACGGCGACGCGGCCGACATTCAGGAAAATCGGGCGTGGCAGGCCTGCAAACGGGTCGCCCGGCTGACCTTCCTCGATGCGGCGCTCCGGGGTGAACATGTTGGTGTCCACACCCCGGCTCCAGGCGACGAGATTGATGAAGCGCTGAGCCTCCAGCTCCTTCACCATGGAGGGGGTCGGTACCATGACCTTGCCGGAATATTTGTGGAACCAGCGCACAAAGGAGTATCCAGCCCGGGTGGGGACCGGTAGTCGCGCTGAAACATATTCCGGAAATCGTGTATGATAGGCGGTCGAAAAGGGGTGTTTCACCATGAGGCACATGGCGCGCCCGGCCATGCCGAGGGTGCCTTCGGTAGCGATATGGATAGCGTCAGGCTCGAATTCGTGGAACCGATCTTCAATCCTGCGCCGGGCGAACAGGGCCAGCTTGATTTCCGGATAGGTCGGCAGCGGCATGGTTCGAAACCCCTGGCCGGGATGAACAATCTCCCAGACATGGCCCATAGCCTCGGTTTCTTCGATCACGCGCTTCATTGTGCGCACGACGCCATTAACCTGAGGATCCCAGGCGTCCGTAACGAGCATGATGCGCATGAGCGCTCCTTCAACAGCCTCAGCCAGTCCCGCGCCAATGTGGCCGTGTTGGTGCACTGCGTAAAGAGGCCGGGATGCGTTGAACTTCTCTCGCATCGGGTCATGTGAAAAGATATAGATAATTCGGAATTGGTGCAGATCGGGGCAGGACTAACCCGTTTGCACCACATTCAGGCTGATAATTGCTCCTACGCCTACAGGCTCACACTTACCGGACCAGTACCCATATGGCTGACACGCTCGCGCTTGAAAAAATTGACTGGCATGCACTCGACCAGATTAAGTTTGCGGATGAGGAGGCCTTGCTGGAGGATCTGCTCAAACAGACACCACTATCCGATGACTTGCGCCAGGCAACCATGCGTCGAGCGCTGGAACTGGTCGAGACCGCCCGTGCGCGTGGCCGCGATAAGGGCATGATGGAAAGCTTCCTTGAGGAGTTTGGTCTGTCGAATGCAGAAGGTCTGGCCTTGATGTGTCTGGCCGAGGCGCTGCTGAGGGTGCCCGACGCCGAAACGCGCGATGAGTTGATTGCAGAGAAAATCCGCTCCGGCGACTGGAGCGCGCACCAAGGACAGTCCGAATCCTGGCTGGTAAATGCCTCCACCTGGGGGTTGATGCTGACCGGGCAAGTGATTGGTGTGCCTGCAAGCCTGAAGAAAGGACCCGCGAAGTTTATTCAGGGCCTGATCCGCGAAAGCGGTGAACCGGTCATCCGCGCTGCCATGATGCAGGCCATGCGCATCATGGGTGAACAGTTTGTTCTCGGACGGACCGTGAAGGATGCCCAGAAGCGCGGACGCAGAATGGTCAAGGCAGGGGATGCAGCGCATTTCAGCTTCGACATGCTCGGGGAAGGGGCCCGCACCGCCGAAGATGCCGCGCGTTACCTGAAAGCTTACCAGCACGCGATTGATGGCGTTGCCGCCGAAAAGGATAAATCCACCGCGCCGGAACAAGGTAATGGCGTGTCGGTGAAGATGTCCGCGCTTCACCCGCGCTACGAAGCGGTAAACCGAGCGCGGATCATGGATGAAATGTATCCGTCCGTGCTGGAGCTATGTGAACGCGCAGCGAAAGCCAATATCAACCTCTGTCTTGATGCGGAGGAAGCTGACCGGCTGGTGCTCAGCTTGCAGATTCTTGATCGGCTCGCGCGGGAACCTTCGCTGAGGAACTGGAACGGGCTGGGGCTGGCTGTTCAAGCTTACCAGAAGCGCGCAGGTGATGTGATCGACCGGCTGAAAGACCTCGCCGAGCAGACAGGCCATCGTTTCATGGTGCGGCTCGTGAAGGGCGCATACTGGGACAGCGAAATCAAGCATGCCCACGTCGAGGGCTATCCGAACTTCCCGGTCTTCACCACAAAGGCCGGGACCGACTTCAACTATCTGGCCTGCGCGCGCAAGATGCTGGAAGCCAAGGATGCCATCTACCCGCAATTTGCCACGCACAATGCGCACTCGGTTGCCGCGATCGAGATGCTCGCCGATGAGATTGGGAACTCGACATTCGAGTTCCAGCGCTTGCATGGTATGGGAGAGGCGCTCTATGGGGCTGCCGGTCTAGGCCGCCGCGTACGGGTCTATGCACCTGTCGGTGCGCACAAAGACTTGCTTCCATATCTGGTGCGACGCCTGCTGGAGAATGGCGCGAATACAAGCTTTGTACACTCCTTCCTTGATCCGGACGTGCCGCCTGAACAGGTTGTGGCGGATCCCATCGTCAAGGTGGAGGTCGGTCCCCGACGTCACCCGCGCATCCCGACGCCGCCACGGCTGTATGGCGCTGAACGTCGCAACTCCACCGGTCTCGACCTCAGCCAGCGCAGTGTGCGCGATGAGATGGCCGCCGCGATCAAGAGTTTCCGGGACAGCCCTTCGATTGCGGCTGGACCTATCGTGTCTGGCAAAGCGGTCACAGGTGGTGGAGAGATGATCCGCGTGCCGTTCGATACCGAGACCGTTCTTGGCAGCTGCCGGGAAGCGCAGGATGACGATATCGACCGGGCACTAACGGCGGCGACCCGGTTTCAGCCCGGCTGGGATGAGCTCGGCGGCGCGGAGCGAGCGAAACATCTGCGTGCCATGGGCGACGCGCTTGAGGAAAATGCCGAACGGCTGATCGCGCTGATGGCTCGCGAAGCCGGCAAGACGTTGGCGGATGGTATTGCGGAAGTCCGGGAAGCAGTCGATTTTTGTCGCTACTACGCCATGCAGGCGGAAGCGGAATTCACGACACTGCAGAAATTACACGGGCCGACTGGCGAAACCAATCACATCTCCCTGCACGGCCGCGGTGTATTTTGTTGCATCAGTCCATGGAACTTCCCGCTGGCTATTTTCACGGGTCAAGTTTCCGCGGCATTGGCTGCGGGTAACACGGTGGTGGCAAAGCCGGCAGAACAGACGCCCCTGATTGCGTTCGAGGCGGTGAAACTGTTCCAGAAGGTCGGGTTGCCAGGTGACGCCTTGCATCTATTGCCGGGCGGGGGAGAATCGGTTGGCGCCAAGCTGATCGGCGACCTTCGTGTATCCGGCGTATGCTTCACCGGCGGGACGACGACAGCCCGGATCATCAACAAGACACTGGCGGACCGCGACGGTCCGATTACACCGCTGATCGCCGAAACAGGCGGTTTGAACAGCATGTTCGTCGATACAACGGCGCTGAGAGAGCAAGTCATAGATGATGTTATTGACTCCGCCTTTGGGTCAGCGGGCCAGCGTTGTTCCGCGCTTCGGATCGTGTTCCTGCCGAACGAGACTGCAGACCATCTGATCGAAGGCTTGATCGGTGCGATGGACGAGCTCAACATCGGTGACCCCGGTCAGCCAAACACCGATTTGGGTCCCGTGATCGATGCAGAGTCCCGCGTTTCCCTTCAGGCCTATGTCCAGATGATGAAGGACGAGGCTACGGTGTTGCACCAATTGTCGCCCGGCCGGATCGGCGAAACGGGCTATGGGTTTGGTCCCGCGCTGATTGAGCTGAGTTCCATCGACCAGATAACTGAGGAGAAGTTCGGCCCGATCCTTCATGTACTGCGGTACGATCCGGATGACATTGCTGAAGTTGGCGCAATGATGAGAGGCAAGGGATACGGACTGACACTGGGCGTTCATTCGCGGCTCGAAAGCTTTCAGCAGGAGGTGCGCGACGCCTATCCTGTTGGCAATACGTACGTGAACCGGTCAATGACGGGGGCTGTTGTGGGTGTACAGCCCTTTGGGGGAGATGGCTTGTCTGGCACCGGCCCGAAGGCCGGTGGCCCGCACTACTTGCATCGTTTCGCAACTGAGCGCACCCTGACGGTGAACATTACGGCACAGGGCGGGGACGCTGAGTTGCTCAGCCTATAACGGAGTTTTGCATGAAGAGACTTGCCTTGATTGCGTTGACGGGGGCGCTTTTGCTGGCGGCTGGGTGTCAGAAACAGGTTCGGGACTTGTCGGACGTGAGTGAAACGTCAGGTGAGGTTGACGAGGCAGGTGAAGAAGACACCGCGATTGATGTTGCGACCATTGCTTCGGTAGACGAACTTCCCCGCGAGATCATCGTCGATGATGAGTTTCTCAAGGCTGAGGTCACAATTGATGAGGCCGTATTCTCCAAGGCGCCAGCCATTGGCATGGATCTGGTAGAGAATGCACAAATCCGGATCGAGGCGATGTCGGAAGACGCCCAAGCCTACAAAGCGGCAGACCCGGATTACTTCCGAGCCTATGGCCTACGGATCAATTGGGATATCGTAGCTGAGAGTGGAAATGTTGTGAGCCTCGAAGGCTTCCATTATACGTTCACTGGCGGCGCACATGGAAATTACTTCACCGCTGGACGGCTCTATAACGGAGCGACTGGCGAACCGATGCGGCTCAGCAGTTTTCTTCGTGAACCGCAGGCTGCCATTCAGACGCACATGAATGAAGTATGGACGGAAATAGCCCGGCAAAAAGTCAAGAAGAGCGGAAATGTATCAGACCTTGAGCGTTTCAGGAGCGAGGCGATGGAGCTGGTTAGCGCTGACATGGTTCTCGCGGGGGAAGTGAACTTCGTGCCATCGACTCTGCCCGGCAGGTTCGGCGGGTATGCAGTCCACTTTGCCCCCTATGACATTGGCTCATATGCCGAAGGCGCGTACCATGTCACAATTCCTCAATCCGTGTTCCGTGAGTCCGTGAAGCAGCAATATGTATCTTTGTTCGATGGAGAACCTGCCGCCGTTGAACGATTGGGCGAGTAGCGCGAGATTATTCGACCGTATCGTGATCAATCTCGAGAAGTCTCAGACGTGACCCGGTTATTGGTGAGACTTCTACAAGACCCGGCCAGCCCTTGCTGGAACTCAGGGTCGCATAGAGAAGGGCCGCGCTCGGATCAGCGCTCGTCTCAGGCAGGGTGCAAATCGCTACATAGCTATAAGGTGCAAGCGCTTGCTTGCGCAGCTCCGGGTTTGTCAACGCAAAGGTCTGGAAGACGCGTTCGATGCCTGGGGAGGCTCTGTGAAACGGCATCGCGGCAATCTTGTGTGGGGAGCCTGTGTCGGAGATGTATTCCGCCAGCGTGAGAGACAGGCCGAGCGGTGCCATGATCCTAGAGGCCGGTAACGTCTCCAGGCTGGAGAGATCGGCATCCCGGCATGCATCGCCCTCCATGTAATCGATCAAGGTGAGCGCCCGGCCTGTTGGTTTGATGAGCAGGGCGAAGCTGGCCAGCAAGAGCGCGGGCGGCAACAAGACCGCGATGGCTCTTCGTGCGCCCCCATTCTCCCTTACCCTCTCGATGAACAGGGGGAGGAAGAGGGGCAGGAGCGCGGCGGGAAATTTGAAGTTTCGCATTTGCCAGGCTGTGAGCAGTGTGCCCAGCGTAGCTATCAGCAGTAGGATCAGAACGGGAGACCGGTAAGTCTTGGGGTTCATCCATGCGCCGAGTGTGAGCGCCAGTAGAACCATGAAGATGAGCACGAGTAGGTTCTCGCCACGTGCGAAGGCACCTGCAGGTCCCTTTTCCTGGATGACATTCGAGATCCAGTAAGTATGGGCAGTCTCATTGATCATGGTGTAGGGGCCTGCATGGCATTCGGGAAACGCCGTCCACAGAACGCCCAGAACAACAAGCGCACCTGCCACGAGCACTCCTAGTCGCGCGGTCGGGCTGTGCAGGCCAAGACGTTTCCAGATGATAGGCGCGCCCGCAGCTATGACTCCAGCCGCTATCAAGGCGCTGGCCCAAGGGGCTGACAGGGCATCGCACTGCGTCTGGAAAATTGCCCCGCCGGTCAGGAGCAGCCCGGCGGGCAGGGTGAATGCCAACAATGACCATCCAGTGAGGCTCAACCTCGCCACCATGGTTGAATTTGGTGCGAGGGCCGCGTGGATAGCTACTCCTGCAAGGGCGAGCGTAATGTAGGGCGCGCACTCGAGGCCGACAGCGATGGAGAGGACGCTTGCGACGCCGACGAGAATGCCTGCAAACCGATGTTTCGACACGATCCCGAGGCAGAGCGCAAGCAGCAGGACGATCTGCACATTGTGATGGTCGACCCGGTTTGGCATGAACTCGATTACGGCAAACAGGGAGGCGACCGCCGCAGCGCCAATCTGCGGCAGGCTTGGCTGCTCCCCAAGGATCTCCCGGATCAGCCGCACGGCCAGCCACGCATATGCGATGAGCCAGAGCAGTGGAACGACAAAACGAGCTATCTCGAACGCCGCATCCTGTCCAAGAGCGGGCTGGAATAGCCAAGTGACCAGCACATAGGGTAGATCAACCAGACGCGACCAAGGTGAGACGTACGGCTCCGGCATGGCCAGAAAGGGCCACTTCAAATCATGCCACTCACCATCGCGCAGCAGGTCGGCGATTTGCAGCCGCCGGGCGATGTCGTCAATATCCTGAACCGTGCTGCCATTAACGGCGTCGCCAGCCAGCAGACCTATGGCAATGAGCAGAAAAGTCCCTATCGGCAGCAGTGACGAGAGCCGAGAGCGTAGCGATGTATTTTCAGGTTGCACCGCGTGCTGACTCCCCATCGTCCAGGGGTGCACACTAGGCTGAAAACATGAAGAAAAGCCCAAACAGGCGCTGAGGGCCGGTGTCAGTCGCTGCAGGCCTGATAGGAAAAGTCTCGCCGGTTGGACCCGTCTTCCAGCGCAATATGCGCTTTCAGAGTGTCGCCCTCGCGTTGGTAGTGAATTAGCTGCGGATAGTCGTGTGCGCTGTTGATGAAGGTAACCGACTGGTCCCCCTGCAGGCTTTCCACGAATTTCGACGGGCCAACGCCCGCCGGATAGACATTGAGCACGTAGAGCGGGCCGGGTTTGATGCGCATCTGCTCAAAAAAGCTCACGCTGCCATCACCCAGTGTCACCGCATAGCCGAAAACGTAGCCCGCTTCCGGCATTGACCAGACTTCCTTTGATGTTCCGCTTTCGCTGATCCAACAGCCTGTAATCCACGCTAAAGGGTGCGCGGGCGGACCTGGTTCGACTGGATCGGCTGATGTGCAGCCAGCCAGCGCAAGAAGTCCAAGCAAGCTTCGTTTCATGTGATCACCTGCATTCAGCCGGGGCTCTAGTCTCCTGATACCATGAAATGCGCCATCAGAGTCGTAACCGGCTTGGCGCGTTCATCCTGCCACGCCTCTGCGCGGACCGAACACATGCGCCGTCCCATCTTGGTGATTTCTGCGCGGGCGTAGAGGTCTTTGGCGTGACCCTGGCGGAGATAGTCGATCGTCAGATTGATAGGCCGCGGCGGACGCTCAAGATGCTCGGTTACAAGGAAGACCTGCGCTTGGGAAGTCAGTTCCAGAAAGGCGGCGATGGCGCCGCCGTGAATAGCCTTGATCATGAAATTGCCAATCAGCTTTTCCTGATACGGCATGATCATGGTCATTTCGTCGCCCATGACTTCGCATCTCAAGCCCATTTCCTGGGCGAGGGGGGTGCGAGCAATGAAGGCGCGGACTTCATCAGCGCGGGTCTGTTCAGTCGTATCCATGTCATTCGCCACTACATCGTCCTCATGCTGTCAACCGAGCGCGGTTTGTTGATGGCGAATGCACCTGCGGCGGTGGCAATCACCTTGTCGCGGTTCTCATGATAGGCCCAAGCACGGGTGAAGCAGATGTTTCGTGTCACGTGATAGCATTCGGCTTCGCCAATAATGTCGCGTCCCTTGTCAGCCGGGCGCATATAGTCGAGACGCAAGTCCAGTGTCGCCACGAAACGCGGTTTGGGCAGGGCAGAGCTGGCGGCCGTACCGCACAAATTGTCAAGAAATGCGGTCAGGACGCCGCCATGAATCACGCCGGTGTCCGGATCACCCACCAGGCGTTCTTTCCAGGGCTGCAGGCCCCAGACATGACCTTTCTCAATACGGGTAAACCGGAACGCCATGCGGCGTCCCCACGGGATACCGCCACTGATCATGTCTATGTTTTCGTTCATGACCTCCCAAGGCGCGGGAGATGACGCGGCGTCATCGCTCATAATGGTCCTCATTCGTTTGACGAGTCGTTCTGCCCGGATAACATCATTGGCGATAGAGCAAAACAAAGAGCTCATGTGGAGGAAGATGAGATGGCATTTGATGGCGTGACGAAGCCCAAGGTTTGTATCATTGGGGCAGGGTGCTCCGGCTTCACGATGGCCAAGCGTCTGAAGGATTATGACATCCCGTATGATTGTTTCGAGATGTCGGACAATATCGGCGGCAATTGGTATTACAAAAACCCGAACGGCGCTTCGTCTTGCTATCAGTCTCTCCATATCGATACGTCGAAGTGGCGCCTTGCCTTTGAGGATTATCCGGTTCCTGAGGATTGGCCGGATTTCCCCCACCATTCCCAACTGCTTCAATACTTCCACGACTATGTCGATCATTTTGGGTTGCGCGAAACAATCACGTTCAACACGGCGGTGACCGATGTCGCGGACTTGCCCGGCAATCGATGGAAAGTGACGCTATCAACCGGTGAAAGCCGCGAATATGACGCCGTTATCGTGGCGAACGGACATCACTGGGATCCGCGCATGCCGGAATATCCGGGGTCGTTCGATGGTTATCAGGTACATTCGCACAATTATACGGATCCGTTCGAGCCATATGACTTCCGGGGCAAGCGCGCCATGATTGTTGGCGGCGGGAATTCGGCCATGGATATCTCGTCGGAGCTTTCCCAGCGTCCCCTGACCGAGCGCCTGTTTATATCCATGCGTCGAGGTGTCTGGGTCTTGCCGAAATACATGGATGGACAGCCGGCCGACAAGGCCGTGTTGCCAGGCTGGTTGCCATCGGGGATTGGGCGTGCGTTGGCGCGCAAGAAGATCAAGAAAACTATCGGCATGATGGAGGATTATGGACTGCCAAAGCCGGACCATGAGCCGCTCGATGGGCATCCCTCCGTATCCGGTGAATTCCTGACGCGTGTCGGATGTGGGGACATATGCCCCAAGCCGGGTATCGAACGTCTTGATGGAGACGGTGTGGTCTTCACAGATGGGACACGGGAGAAGATCGATGCGATTGTCTGGGCGACAGGCTACAATGTGACGTTCCCGTTCCTGAAGCAGGACGATCTGACCCCAAAGGAAAACGTGTTCCCGCTTTACAAGCGTATGGTGAAACCGGGACGTGAGACCATCTTTTTCCTCGGCCTGGCGCAGCCATTGCCCACGCTCGTGAACTTCGCCGAGCAACAATCCAAACTGGTCGGCGCAGCGCTGAACGGCGAATATGCGTTTCCGTCAATCCAGGAGATGGAGCGGATTACAAAAGAAGATGAACAGCAGCATCTTGGCCATTTCTATGACAGTCCGCGTCATCGGATGCAGGTCGATTTCAATCTTTATTGCAAAGACCTGAAGAAAGAGATTGAACAGGGGGCGAAGCGCGGGCGCGTGGTTGCCTGATGTTAACCGGTCGGGGGGTATAAAGAGGGCCCATGACCCGATTGCCTTTCCTGTCTGCCGCCTTATTGCTGGCTGCTTGTGCGTCGCCAGCGCCGGTGAAGATACACTATCCGCCGGCAGAAACCCCTGACGCGTCTCTCGGTGCGGCGCCCGTGGGCACTGTGGCAGAGCAGGGACCCTTCGCTCCGAACGCCTATTTGCGAGCTTGTTACGGGATCCGGGTCTCCAATTCGCCGATCGTGGACAAGGATGGCTGGGTCGTGAACTACAAGCCGATCGTGGTGGTGAACGGCATACCGCTTGCCGCCGCGCCGGCAAATGATGTCTGTCTCACGTCAGGCTTTGGCCAGCGCTTTGGCAGGCGACACGATGGTATCGACCTGCAGTCTCGCCCGGCGGGGACGATTTACGCCAGTGCACCGGGCAAAATCATCGAGTCCCGTGTCTCGACAGGGTATGGCAACATGGTGCTGATCGATCATGGCAAGGGTGTTTACACGCGTTACGCTCACCTCGCCTATATCCAGCCGGGCGTTACCAAGGGCGCAACAATTGGCTTCGGCCAGCCCGTTGGCTTCATGGGGGCCAGCGGCAATGCGACCGCCATTCATATCCACTTCGAAATCCTGACAGGCGACTACAGGAACCCGCGCGGTTCCAAAGGCCTCATGCCGCGTGACCCTTTTTCATTTCCACCTTATGAGTATGCTCAGGCCTATTAGGGACTGGGAGGACGATATGAGGGGGTTTTGGATCGCGGGCATCGTGTCGACGTTCATGCTTGGGGCATGTACGACAGGGCCCATGCCAGACGGAGAGTCGGTTTCGACCAGCGTACCTATCAGTGAGGAAAGCGCTTTCGCGGCGGATTTCGGTATGCTGGCAGATTTGGTGGGCACGCGCTGGTACGGCGAACCAAGTCAGGCAGACGCAGAGCGCGGCCAGCCGGCTGATTATTCCGAATGGAACTGGGATCTGGGCGGTTCGGTTCTGGTCAATCGACACGTGCTGGCGGATGGCTCTTATGGCGGTTTGACTTACGTCCAGCAGAACCAGAAGTCGGAGAAGCTCGACTATGTCTACATTACCAGTGCCGGCTTCCGGACATCGGGCAGCTTCACGCTCAATGAAGATAACAGCTGGACCGCGTATGAAGAGGTGACCGGCCTGAGCGATATTATTGGCGTGCGCTCGACCGGTCGCATGACTGAAGACGGCGCACTGGTGTCGGAATCAGAATTCGAGACTCGTGATGGCTGGGTACCCGGTCACACCTTTCGCTACGAGCCAACCAGTGACCCCATGCCGAATTTGGTGCCCAATCTGGAGATCGAGTGAAGTCTTTCCTTGATCCTGACCTGATTGCGCGAACCTATCGCGATCCGATCGCGGTGGCTGTTCTCTTGGTGGACTTGTTGCCGATCCTTGCGGTGCTCGTTTTCGGCTGGGGCGCAACGCCGCTTGTGGCGCTCTACTGGCTGGAAAACCTTGTCATTGGCATGTTTACCGTATTGCGCATGGTTGCAACGCTCGCCGGGAACATCGTGAACCTGTTTACCGTGCTCTTCATCGTGCCATTCTTTACACTCCATTATGGCATGTTCTGTTTTGGTCACGGCGTTTTCATCCAGGCACTCGCGACGAGCGGATCTACCACTGGCGGCTCCGGTATGCCGGGATTGGTCTATTGGGCGTTGAGTTCGGGGCAGGGGATGGTCTGGTTTGTTGCTGCGATCATTGCGATCAATCTGGTGATCTACTTCACAGACTTTCTTATGAAAGGCGAGTTCCGGGAAACCCAGCCGATTGTTGAAATGTTCGCACCCTATGGTCGGATTGTGACCCTGCACGTGGCCATCATCCTTGGGGCCGTATTCGCGATTGCGACGAACGAGCCGCTTCTGGGGGTCGTCTTCTTGATCTTCCTGCGCGTCGTGTTCGGCGTGATCGTGTCGGCCATGCGCCAACGCAAACTGGACAGGGCTAGCCATGCGCTTATGAAAGAATTCCCGTCAACAGCGTAAAAAGTTGACGGGTGATGACGCCTTGGTCATGATGTGGGGCTTCCCTCAGGAAAGGCGTGTATGAGCTCCATCGTAAAGACACTGGCCGGTTCAACCGGAAAGCGGGCCAGATCCAAGGCTGCCAACCGACGGGCCATCCTGCAGGCGGGGCGCCGCGTGTTTGCGCGGATCGGCTTCGAGGCCACGACGGTACGCGACATTATCCGGGAAACCGAACTCGCCGCCGGCACCTTCTACAACTACTTCAAGTCGAAAGAAGAGGTGTTCGAAGCGATTGCCGAAGATTCCACGCATCGCTTCCGTTCACGCCTGCAGGATGTTCGCGCCTATGCCACGGACTTTGAAACCTATGTCCATGATGCCTATCGGGCCTATTTCGGTTTCATCGCGACCGAGAATGAAGAACCGATCCGCAATGGCGCGCCGCATCTGGCCCTGATCGGGGTGCGGGTCGATACGCCCGAAATGCTGGCCGTGGCAGAAGAAATCCGCGCCGATCTGGAACATGTCCTGTCCGGCGAGGGCGGCCCCAAGATCGACACAGCCTATCTGACGGCGGCGGCCATCGGAATTGCCCGTGAAATGGGTGAGCACATGTTGCTGCGCCGCCCGGTAGATGTTGACGGTGCGACGGAATTCGCGACGGCCTTGCTGCTGGCGGGCGTGCGAGAGATTGCCGCGAAGTAAGGAGAAACGCCTCTTGGCGCGGACGCGCTTGCAAGGCTAAACTTCTTGTCAACAAGACAGGACGGGAGGCGACCATGAGCCTGCAGCAGATAATCACCAAATTCATCTTCAAACTGCCGGACGGCCTGCTGGTGCGCATGGCCGGCGGCAAGCGGGTCGAAGTGCGGGGCCGCGTCCTCGAGCCGCAATTGCAACTGGTTGCATGGAATGGCCGCAACGCACCGCCGATGTCGACCCTGGAACCGGAAGTCGTGCAGGCGGCTGTGAAAGAGCAGCTCGCCATGTTGGAAGCTCCGCTGGAGCCTAGCGTGACGACGGAGAATTTTACCATTCCCGGGCCCGACCGTAACGAAATTCCGGTGCGCCTGTACAAGCCATCCGGCCAGGATTCCTCTGTGCCATTGCTGGTCTATTATCATATGGGCGGCGGCGTGGTTGGCGACCTTGAAACCTGCAATGCATGGTGCTCGATCCTTGCTTCCGTCACCAAAGGCCCGGTCCTGTCGGTCGACTATCGGTTGGCCCCACAGCACAAGTTTCCGGCTGGTATCGATGACTGTATCGCCGCGTACGAATGGGGCGTGCGCAATGCTGGCAAGTATGGTGCGCCCGAAGGCATGGCGGCCGTGGGCGGGGACAGTATGGGTGGCAATTTCTCGGCCATCATCTCTCAGGAGATGCAACGCGAACACAAGCCACTGCCCGTCTATCAATTGCTGATCTATCCGGCCGTGGACATGGTCGAGGAATTCCCGTCGCGCACCGAGTTCGGAGAAACCTTCTCTCTCAGCACAGACACGATGAACTGGTTCATGGAGCAATACCTGCCGGACGATTTCGACATGTCCGATCCGCTCCTGTCGCCGGGGCAGACCGCCGAGCTGGAAGGGTTGCCCCCAGCGATCATCATTACTGCGGGGCATGATCCATTGTGCGATGAGGGCGATGACTATGCCAAGCGCCTCAAAAGTGCGGGCGTGAAGGTCACTCACAAGCGCTATGATACGCTACCTCATGCCTTCACGGCCTTTTCCGGTTTCTCGCCGGGCTCTCGCAAGGCATGTCTGGAAATCGCCAACATGGTGAAAGACCTCGTCTCAAAATTATGAAGGCCCTCGTCTGTAATACGGTGACGGACGATTTTTCTGGACTGTCGGTTCAGGATGTTCCAGTGCCCGTGGTCGGGAAAGGGGAAGTGCTGGTGCGTGTAAAGGCAGCCAGCGTGAACTTCCCAGACCTGCTGATGAGTCAGGGCCGGTACCAGATGAAACCGGAGTTGCCCTTCACCCAGGGCATGGAATGCGCCGGAATCGTCGAAGCCGTTGGAGAGGGCGTCTCCGCGTTTTCACCGGGTGACCGGGTGGTCGGCGGCAACAAGACTGGAGCCTTCGCAGAATTTGCGTTGCTGCCCGCCTCCAGCCTGTCTCTTGTGCCGGACAATATGGGATTTGCGGAGGCGGCAGCCTATCCTGCAGCCTATCTGACCGCCTATGTCGCGCTCGTGCGGCGGGCCAATTTGCAGCCCGGTGAGACATTGCTCGTGCACGGCGCAAGCGGCGGCGTGGGTATGGCGGCCGTCGATGTCGGAAAGCTGCTCGGCGCAACCGTGATTGCGACGTCTGCATCAGACGCCAAATTGGACAAGGTCATCGCGCATGGAGCAGACTATGCCATCAACGTGGCGCAAGGCTTTCGCGACAAGGTGAAAACGCTCACAGGCGGACGCGGAGCAGATGTCATCTTCGACCCGGTTGGCGGCGATGTGTTTGACGAGAGCGTTCGCTGTATCGCATTTGATGGACGTTTGCTCGTGGTCGGGTTCACGTCCGGGCGCATCCCGGAAGTCAAAGCGAACATGCCCCTGATAAAGGGGTTCTCCGTGGTCGGCGTACGGGCCGGGGAGTATGGCCGTCGCTTTCCGGAGCGCGGCAAGGAGAATATGGAAGCAATTTGGAAATGGGCAGCAGAGGGCAAGACCCGGCCGCGTATCCATGCCGAGCTTCCATTGGAAAACTGGCGGGAAGCCTACCGCTTGCTCACTGATCGCGAGGTTGTGGGCAAAGTGGTCATCAAGCCCTGAATAGAAAATAAAAGAGGAAACGAAGATATGTCGACACTCCCTGAAAAAGGCCTGCAACTACGCTCGCTGATCAAGCCGGAAGGCGAACTTGAACTGTCCCTGGTTGAGGTAGACCTACCAACGCCCGGACCCGGCGATGTGATCATCAAGGTCGAGGCGACCCCGATCAATCCATCCGATCTCGGCCTGCTGATTGGTGCAGGAGATATCCGCACGGCGGTACAGAGTGGCACGGCGGATCGCCCAGTCATCACGGCAAAAGTACCCGAAGCTGGTCTGCGTGCGATGAAGGCCCGGATCGGTCAGTCACTTGGTGTTGGAAATGAAGGTGCCGGTACGGTTGTCGCCGCAGGCGAGTCCGAAGCGGCGCAAGCCTTGCTCGGCAAGCGCGTTACGGGCCTTGGTGGTGAATTCTACTCCGAATACCGCATGCTGAATGCCGCCCAGGTCATGGAGCTGCCGGAAGGTGCTACGGCAGAGCAGGGCGCCTCCTGCTATGTGAATCCGCTTACGGCACTGTCTTTCGTCGAGACCATGCGCGAAATGGGTCATGAATCCCTCGTGCATACGGCCGCTGCATCCAATCTCGGCCAGATGCTGAACAAGATCTGTATCAAGGATGGCGTGCCGCTGGTGAACATCGTCCGCAAGGAAGAGCAGGCCGAAATCCTGCGTGATATCGGCGCCAAACATATCGTCAATTCCACGTCGCCAACCTTTATGGAAGACTTGATCGCGGCGCTGATGGAAACCGGTGCGACGCTCGGCTTTGATGCGATTGGCGGCGGTCCACTCGCCGGGCAATTGCTCATTGCAATGGAGGCGGCCGCCAGCCGCAAGATGAAGGAATACTCGCGTTATGGCTCCGGCCAGCAGACGCAGGTCTTTATCTATGGCCGGCTCGACATGTCACCGACCCAAGTGCCTCCGGGCGTGGGGTTTGCGTGGAACCTTAGCGGATATCTGCTGACGCCCTTCCTTCAGAAGGCCGGCAAGGAAGTCCGCGCCCGCATGTACAAGCGTGTGATGGATGAGCTGACGACCACGTTCGCCAGCCATTACACCAAGCGCATCTCGCTCGCTGAGGCGCTTAACCTTGAAACGCTGAAAGCCTATGACGCCAAGGCGACTGGCGAGAAATACCTGATCACGCCGAACTGATAATATCCCAATGGTTGTGTGACTCATCCCCTTTTGGTAGTTTGTAATAGTATTACCAAAGGGGGTCGCATGGGTCAAAGAGTCTGGGTAACTGTTGCGTTCGCACTGACAGTAGGATTTGGAACGGGTTTATATGCCGGGCCATACTTTGTCTCGTCATCTGAGACTGACGGCAATTCATTCGATCTGTCCTCCTTGCCTGACGAACTCCGGCAGAAGCATCGCGATCCAGACTATTTGCTATCCGAGATCAAGAATTACGAGCTCATGAAGGAAGCTTTGGCTCGTCTGGAGGCTGAGCAGTCGAGCCAGGAAAGTCTTGTTCTACCAGAAGGGATGACATCGGTTCCACTTGGGCAGCTCTACCTGCCCGACGACGAGGTTCATTGGCCGGAAGACGTCAGCGGAGACGTGGGCGCAGCACTGGACGCTGCCAAAAATGGGTGGGTCATCCTGAACTATTGGGCGAGTTGGTGCGCGCCCTGTGTACATGAGTTACCGGAAATGGGAGAGGCAGCGCCTTTATATGCTAAGAGGGGCGTCACGCTGATTGCTGTGAATACTGACCCGACTCAGACAGATTCAAGGGACTCTATCCGCGCCCTCTTCAGTGACCGCAATGTCGATCATCTTGAGCCGCTGATTGCAGAGGGTGAGGGTCTGGAGTCACTTCTGGCTGCGAGCGGCCAATCGAAATCGAAGCTTAGTTTGCCTACAAATATTGTGTTCGCGCCGGGCGGAATTCCCTACGCCATGTTTCAGGGCGGAGATACGAAAGCAACCGAAGCTTGGACAGCACCGGAAACTTTGGAGTTCCTGGAGATTATAGTCAGGGCAGACTAGCCGATCCTGTCATGCGTGATGCGTATGGCATGATCGGAATCTTTCAGGACGACAATGTCGGCTGTTTGCTTCAGCGGCGCGATATGGTCGCGCAAATTGGGCAGATTGATGCGGTCCCAGACGGATTTTGCAAACTCGAGAAGTTCAGGTTCCGTCATGTGAAGAAAGTTTGCATAAAAAGAACTCGGGTCAGTCTCTGCCGCGCGCCAGAGGCGATGGAAGCGTTCCGTATACCAAGTCAGCAAGTCGTCTTCTGATGCATCGAGATACACAAGATAGTCCGGCTCCCGCGCAGGACGCGGAGGCGGCGACAATGGCTGGAAGCCAAGGCCTTCGAGGATCAGTATATCGGGCTGTGCAATGGTTCGCGTCATGCCCGGGTCGACGTCGTAGGTGACATGGCTATAGCCGGGAAAGTCGGCTGTGCCGGTTGAGAGGGCGGCGATTGCGTCACCCAATGCCTCGGCATTGTAAGTTTCTGGAAAGCCCTTGCGGAGTGTCAGGCCGCGTTCTTCCAGGATTGTGTTCGGATAGAGAAACCCGTCCGTCGACACGGTTTCCACCGCATGTGCCTCGGCCAGGACTGCAGCAACCTGGTTGGCCAGAGTCGTCTTGCCCGAGGCAACCGAGCCAGTCAGGCCAATGACGACGCCCTCATGGCGACCCGAAACTCCGGACAGGCGTTCCCCCAATGCGGTAATGCCGAGGGCATGTTCTTTAGATCGGGTCGTCATGAGGCGTGAGGCTCCGGGCGGCGATTGCGTGCCCGAAGCCTAGTGTTGCGTGCGCGACTGTCCAGCCTGAAAGGCGTCAAACGGTGCGCTTGGCCTTGTCTTGTGCATTGGTGGCTTCAATCGCGTCTCGGGCGGCTTGCCATTCGGCGTCGCCCCACGCCGTCAGTTGAGCGAAGTTTCCACCGGATGCATTGTACATCGCTCCGTCGATCGCGATGGTTTGTCCATTCACATATTCCGCGCCAGACGCCATCAGGAACACGGCCAAGTTCACCAGTTCATGCATCTCGCCAACGCGGCCCATCGGATTGGCGGCGCCGGAATCCATGCGCTTGGCGCCTTCGGCATCCGGAGCCAGCCGCTTCGACATACCTTCCGTCGGGAAGGGGCCCGGCGCAATGGCGTTGAAACGGAGGCCGTAGCGCCCCCATTCCACGGCGAGGCTCTGCGTCATCGTGTTGACGGCTGCCTTTGACATGGCCGACGGCACCACGAATGGCCCACCATTCCAGACCCAAGTCGTCAGGATCGAGCAGACGCTTCCCTTGCGGCCTTCCTTGATCCAGCGTTTGCCGATGTCATGCGTCATGTAGAATGTGCCGCGAAACACAATGTTGGAAATGGCATCAAAGCCGCGGATCGAGAGGTCTTCGGTCCGGCTGATAAAGTTGCCAGCCGCGTTGTTGATCAGGCCGGTCAGCGCGCCGTGCTTGGCCCAGATATGATCATTCATGTCGGTGATGGCTTCCGCCACGCGGATGTCGCAGGCATGTGGCACGACCTTGCCGCCATGCTTGTCCATCAGTTCACCTGCGGTGTCTTCGCAGACCTGTCCACGCCGTCCGCAGATATGCACTTCCGCGCCAAGCTTCAGGAAACCTTCGGCCATTTCCTTGCCGAGTCCCGTGCCGCCGCCTGTTACCAGAATGCGTTCCCCGGCCATCAGGCCGTCGCGAAACATTAGTTTTGTCATATCCATTGAATTCCTCCCGGTTTGTTTTTCTGATATGAGTATAAGTCGGTTGAGCGGGGAGGCACCCATGAATCGTGCATTGGCTATCGTTGCCGTCGCGGCATTTGCTGCGGGTACAGCCCGGGCGGGGCCGCTCGACGTTTTCGGCACTTTTGTGACGCAGGAAGAAAATTCCCACATCCGGATTTCCGATTGCGGGGACGGAACGCCTTGCGGCGTCATCGTCTGGATCGATCCGGCGAGTGTGTCTGGCGACGCGACCCCCGAAACGGCGACCGATGCCAAGGGCGCAAAAATCCTTGGCCTGACTATGCTTGAAGGGTTCAAGCAAAAAGCCAAAGGCTGGACAGGCGGCACGATATACAATCCGAAGGAAGGCAAGACCTACGGGTCCAAGATCAAATTGCTGGCCGATGGTGTACTGGAAGTGAAGGGCTGCATCGGCCCGATCTGCCAGACGCAGCATTGGGCGCCGGTTGAATCTACTTCCGGAATGGCAGACTGACGAGTCGCCACAGGACCCATATAGGGATCACCACCGCCGCACCCGCCAGGGCTGGTTTCCAGAAATTGCGCACTGCCCAGCCAAGCGCCGCCATGGTCGTGCTTGCAACATTTGCGATGGCCGCGCCCATGTCGACGTCCGGATTGGACGGATTGAACTGGGACGCCAGCACGAAGAAGCCGACCAGAATGCAAAGGCCGAGCAGCTTCAGCGATCCCCAGACCGAGATGCCGAACAATCGCGCGAGCAAGGAGCGTGGAGGCGCTTTGACCGGTGCGCGGGGCGGCAGAGGCTCCGGCACCGGCTCAACTGTCACTTCCGGTAGTTCTGAGTTGGGATCTGTCGACATAGTATATGGTGGGGCCTGTTAGTCGTTGGCCGCCTGCTTCTGGATTTCAACCTGGTGCGGATAGGGTATCGAGATGCCTTCCCGGTCAAAGGCTTCCTTGACTGCCTTCATGAGGTGGAATTTGACGTCCCAGACATCGGCCGCTTGCACCCAGCTGCGTGTGGCAATGTCGACCGAACTGTCTCCAAGATTAACAACCTTCACGAAGGGTTCCGGATCCCGGAAGATACGGTCATCTGCTTCAATCACCTGTTTGATGACGGCGATGGCCTTGTCCATGTCGTCATCATAGTCGATGCCAAAGGTCACATCGGCGCGGCGGGTGTCGTATCCGGAATAGTTCTCGATGACGCCATCAATGGCCTGACTGTTTGGCACGAGAACTTTCACATTGTCGACTGTGGCCAGGACAGTCTGGAACAGATTGATGTCTTTTACGGTGCCGGCAACGCCAGCAGCCTCGATATAGTCGCCGAGCTTGTAGGGGCGAAACAACATGATCATGACGCCTGACGCGATATTGCCGAGGGCGCCCTGCATGGACAGGCCAATGGCAAGGGTCAGCGCGCCGAGTACGGCGACGAAGCTGGTGGCCTGAACCCCGAAGACCTGCAGCACGGCAATCAGCACAGCAGCCGTGATGGCCCACCGGACAAGAGAGGCAAAGAAATTGCCGAGCGTATCGTCAATACCTTCGCGCTTCAGCGCTGCGCTACGAACGAGGCCCGCCAACCAGCCGGCGATGCGCAGACCGATAATCAGGACCAGCAAAGCGCCAAGTACTTTCACGCCGAATGAAATGATGAAGGGGCTGTATTCGCTCCAGAGCGCGGCTGCAGTCAGCTCTTCGGGCATGGAGGTCTCCTTTTTACTGTCAGGGCAGGCTAGTCTTCAGTCTCTGTAATGTCTGATTGTGACGCGTGTTCCGGTCTCGACTCAGCAGGTGGCCGGTAAGCCATGTTGACCTGATGCGGGAAGGGGATGGTGATCCCTTCACGATCAAAGGCTTCCTTGACGGCCTTTGTGATGTCGGCGCGGACCTGAACGAATTCGGGCGTCGCCACAAAAGCGCGCAGGCGCAGCCGAACGCTCCAGTCAGCAAGCGTATGCACGCCGACCCAGGTTTCATCCTTGGCCAGAATACGCGGATGCTCATTGGTCGTGTCCAGCAGGGTTTTGAGCGCATGATCCATATTGTCGTCATAGGAAATGTCAAAGTAGAGATCGAAGCGACGACGTGTCTGGCGTGTGTGATTGACCAGCGGATCGCCCCAGACCTTGTCATTGGTGACCGAGACGATCTTGTTGTCGATTTGTTTGAACGTCGTGCGGAAGGGCGTGATGTCTGTGATTTCGCCGTCCATGCCTGCCAGGGTGACGAAATCACCAATTCGGAACGGCCTGAAAATGGCCAACATGACTCCGGCCGCAACCGCCTTCAGCGTGTCCTGAAGCGCGAGGCCAATGGCCAACGCTGCGCCGCCCAGCAGCGCCGCCAACGATGCCGTCGGGAAGCCGAGTTGGGTCAGTGCCAATACGATCGCAACGGCGAAGATCAGATATTTCAGGAGCGAAGCGGAGAAGGCAAACAGCGTATCATCGGCCCCGTGACGCATATGAGCCTGATTGCCCATTTTCCGCATTGATCGGGCAACCCAGTTCGCAAAGGTCACCGCAATGATCAGGATCGCGACCGCAGCGAAGGCGCCTGGTCCGCGCTTGTCTATGATCGCTTCCCAGTCATAGCCCGCGAGCCCAAGGGGCAGGGGAGACATGAAAATCAAAGCGAAAACGCGAGAGACTGAACTGGCAATATCCCAACTCGATCCCTCGAATGATTTGTCCTTGGCGGTCACGCGCTTCCCAAAGGCGGTAATGATGCGTTTGACCATGCCCGAAAGAAACCAGATCAGGATACAGGCGAGGACAACGGCGCCCCACTTCTCCATGAATGGCCAAGAACTTGCCAGCCAGACAGGCCAGTCTGTGGTGTCGATATCGGGCAGGGCGATTGTGGTGAAATCCATAAAGTGGCCGGGCTCGTTGTTTCTATGGGCAAAAGAGCGTCAGTTTGCGCCGCTTGTCCAGTTTGCTCAGGCGGGTATGACTGATCCGTCGGCACCCCGAAAGAGGCGCAAGCAGAGAATGAGGGTAAGCACCCCTGCGCTGATAATGGCGAGCCAGTTCATCTCCGTCACATACCAATTGTTCAGGACGATCCCGATCATGCCCCAGCCCAGGGCAATGAAATACCACCAACTGCGGCTAACATAGCGGGCGAACATCCACGCCGAAATGCTGGCGGTCACCAGCGTGATCCAGAGCATTTGCCACGGAAAATCAGTCGCCCCGAGGCTCGAGAAGCTGCGCAGGGTCAAGGGAACAGAGATCGCGATGGCGACGGTAATCCAGCCAGACAGCATGGCGGCGGTAAGATCTGCGAGAGCTTTCTTGGGACTCCAGCCAGTTTCACGCAAACGGTCCATGCGAAATGCTGCCGTCCATACGGCAATGGCGATTGGAAAAAGGAGCAGGAAATCCAGGGGTTGAGACGCGATCAACTGCGCACTGATCATCCAGACGATGTTGAACGCACCAGCCCAGGCAAGGGGTACCGCAATTCGCTCCATCCAGGGCTCGCGGGCACGCCAGTAGGAAATGCCAAACAGAAAATAGGCTAAGAAAATCACGCTCCAGATTGAAAAGAACGTCGGCAAGGGCTGTTCCGGAAGCGTCATGTCACGAGTGGCGTTTCCAATCGGTGTGCCAATGCCCAGTGCAGGCGCGAGCGCGCCGGACAGGGGCTGAAGCACGCCGAGAAGAATCACGACCAGGGGCAAATATGTTTTCATGTTTTCCATATGAGCTGAATTTCAAATGGGGCAAATCCGCGGCGTGTGAAAAAAGTGGGATGCAGGCTGGCGTTTTCACGTTATACGCCCCGATCTCTGCGGAGACTCACAAGAGGAATTTGCTTATGGCAAGGACACCTGCGGCCAAGAAGGCCCCTGCAAAACCGGCCGCCAAGAAGGCGACCACCACGGCCAAGACGGCCACCAAGAAGCCTGCTGCCAAGACGGCCGCTGCGAAGAAGCCAGTTGCCCGCAAGGCAGCTGCGCCGAAAGCGGCCCCAAAGGCGACGGCTGCAAAGACACCAACCACGGTGACGATGCGCCAGCTGTCGGCAGAAATGGCTGAGGCTCATGGTCTGACCAAGAAGCAGTCGGAAGAAATCTTCTCCGACCTGGCTGATCGGATCACCAAGCGCCTGAAGAAAGGCGAACGTTTCCGTCTGAACGGTCTCGGCACGCTGGAAGTGCGCAAGCGCCCGGCACGCATG